>ERZ791729.223-NODE-223-length-34025-cov-3.980601_pt1 | contig 34025 bp, 18 predicted proteins | sample MGYA00510043_ERZ791729 | MGnify/ENA primary metagenome ERZ791729 (study PRJEB30046, sample SAMN00715149) | human gut metagenome | study: EMG produced TPA metagenomics assembly of the A metagenome-wide association study of gut microbiota in type 2... | reverse complement strand
GACAATCTGGGAAGATGAAAAACAGGAAGTTGCTCCGATGGATGAAATGAAAAACCGTTTCTTGTCCAACATGAGTCATGCCATCCGGGTTCCTCTGAACGGAGTATTAGGTTTCTCACAAATCATAGCAAACGAAGTGGAAATTGACGAACCTACTCGCAAAGAGTATGCAGACATCATTCAACAAAACACTGAACAATTAATGCGCCTGGTAAACAATGTCCTTGATCTATCCCGTTTGGAGGCTGGTATGATGAGGTTCCAATTAAGTGACTATGACATTGTACAACTTTGCAAAGATGCCGTAGGAATGGCACAAATGCAGAATCCAACCTTGCATATTCATTTCTACAGTGACATTGACGAGTATATTGTTTATACTGATACAAACCGGATGATGCAACTCATCGTCAGTATTCTTACTTGCCCCTCTCCATCTTTCAAAGAAGAACGTGATCTCCAATTCACTTTAGATAAAAATGGAGAAATATTATGCTTCAAAGTTACGAACTCTCCATTGGCAGACCTCAATTATGCTAATCAGGACTCTGCTTTGCGTAACGATGTCAACCTTTTATTACTGAAACACTTCGGCGGTACTTATCAGGTAATTCATGACGGTAAGGAAGGACCGACTATTCTTTTCACTTATCCTGCTACCTCAACTGAATAATATTCTTGCCTCAAAAGAAGGTAGATACAGGGATTTTTTGTACTTTTGCGCCTCAATAAGAGTAATTTGTAATTTATAAATAGTAATTATATCATCATGTTCGATAATTTAAGCGAAAGACTGGAAAGGTCGTTTAAAATTCTGAAAGGTGAAGGAAAAATCACCGAGATCAATGTTGCGGAAACCCTGAAAGATGTGCGCAAAGCACTGTTAGACGCCGACGTTAACTACAAAGTAGCCAAAACTTTTACAGATACGGTTAAGGAAAAGGCATTGGGACAAAACGTATTGACAGCCGTAAAACCCAGCCAATTAATGGTGAAGATCGTGCACGACGAGCTGACTCAGTTAATGGGTGGCGAAACTGCAGAAATTGATTTGGAAGGAAGGCCTGCTGTCATCTTAATGTCTGGTCTGCAAGGTTCCGGTAAGACTACTTTCTCCGGTAAACTGGCCCGTATGCTGAAAACCAAGAAGAACCGTAAGCCGCTGTTGGTGGCTTGTGACGTTTATCGTCCCGCTGCTATCGAACAGTTAAGAGTATTGGGAGAACAAATCGAGGTTCCTGTATATAGTGAATTGGACAGCAAGAATCCGGTGCAGATTGCATTGAACGCTATTCATGAAGCAAAAGCGAAAGGTTATGATTTGGTTATTGTCGATACAGCCGGTCGTTTGGCTATCGACGAACAGATGATGAATGAGATTGAGGCGATTAAGAAAGCGGTCAATCCGGATGAAACATTGTTCGTTGTCGATTCAATGACCGGTCAGGATGCGGTGAACACAGCCCGTGAATTTAATGAACGTCTGGACTTTAACGGTGTTGTGCTGACCAAGTTGGATGGTGATACCCGTGGCGGTGCCGCTCTTTCTATTCGTACCGTTGTGAATAAGCCTATCAAGTTTGTGGGTACCGGCGAAAAGTTGGATGCTATCGACCAGTTCCATCCTGCACGTATGGCAGACCGTATTCTCGGTATGGGTGATATCGTGTCTTTGGTAGAACGTGCGCAGGAGCAATATGACGAGGAAGAGGCAAAGCGTCTTCAGAAAAAGATTGCCAAAAACCAGTTCGACTTCAATGACTTTTTGAGCCAGATTCATCAGATAAAGAAGATGGGTAACCTGAAAGAGTTGGCTTCCATGATTCCGGGTGTGGGTAAAGCGATTAAAGACATTGATATCGATGATAATGCATTCAAGAGCATTGAGGCGATTATTTATTCCATGACTCCGCAGGAACGTACAAATCCCGAAATCCTGAACGGAACACGTCGTACGCGTATAGCCAAAGGCAGTGGAACCAGCATTCAGGAGGTAAACCGTCTGCTGAAGCAGTTTGACCAGACCCGCAAGATGATGAAGATGGTGACCGGTAGCAAGATGGGTAAGATGATGCCGAAACTTAAAAAGTAAGGTTTAAATAAACAGGTAGGGAGAAAGTGCGGAACTTTCTCCTTTTTTTATTATGCAACGTGGCTGATTTATGCTACATTTGTTGCTCAATGGATTATTTATAAATAAATAGTATGCAACTAATTGATGGAAAAGCTATTTCGGAACTGGTGAAGCAGGAGATTGCTGCGGAAGTTGCCGGAATCGTGGCTAAAGGTGGCAAGCGTCCCCATTTAGCTGCAATCCTCGTTGGACACGACGGGGGAAGTGAGACATACGTGGCGGCTAAAGTAAAGGCCTGTGAAGTATGTGGTTTCAAATCCAGTCTGATCCGTTATGAAGCAGATGTGACGGAAGAAGAATTACTGGCAAAGGTCAGAGAACTGAATGAGGATGCTGACGTGGATGGTTTTATCGTACAACTTCCCTTACCGAAGCATATTTCCGAGCAGAAAGTGATTGAAACCATTGACTATCGTAAAGATGTGGATGGTTTCCATCCTATCAATGTAGGACGTATGTCCATTGGCCTTCCTTGCTATGTATCCGCTACGCCTAATGGTATTCTGGAATTGCTGAAACGTTACCATATTGAAACACAGGGAAAGAAGTGTGTAGTATTGGGCCGTAGCAATATTGTGGGTAAGCCTATGGCGAGCCTGATGATGCAGAAAGCTTATCCGGGTGATGCCACTGTAACTGTTTGTCACAGCCGCAGCAAGGATTTGGTAAAAGAATGTCAGGAAGCTGACATTATCATTGCTGCACTGGGTCAGCCGAATTTTGTGAAGGCTGAGATGGTGAAAGAAGGTGCGGTGGTTATTGACGTGGGTACTACTCGCGTGCCGGATGCCACAAAGAAATCCGGATTCAAACTGACCGGAGATGTGAAATTTGATGAAGTGGCTCCCAAATGTTCTTATATCACTCCCGTTCCGGGTGGTGTGGGACCTATGACTATTGTATCTTTAATGAAGAATACGTTGCTGGCTGGAAAAAAGGCCATTTACAAATAAGTGCCACATGCTTTGCGAAGCTTGCTGGATAAAAAAGAATGTGTCAAAAGTTTGGTAATGCTTACAGGATAAGCTGACCTGCTTTTGACACACTTGTTTTCATGAACAAAAGTTATGCCTGCTTTTCGGACTTACCTGTAAAATCATAAGGAAGGATTTTCGCTCTTAAAAGATTATTTTGTTCTTCGGAGTAATCATACTTTCGGGAGTGTCCTTAATGTATCGGTCTTTCTCGCTGGGAAGTTCGGGGCATTTATGCCCTCATGCCCTCACTGCATGTATAATAGGTTTATTATAAAAGATTTAGATGGTGAGGGTAAAAAATATTGCTCTCACTTATGCTCTTATGCCCTCACTGTATTGTGAAGCTGAATTTTGCATAAAATGCTTGAATACAGTTATATATATACTTTTTATAGGATATTCCGTTTTGATGTAAAGTAGGCTATTTTTAGGTTTTCTTTCTTGTAAGAAGTGCGCATGGAGGATTTGTACCTTTATGGAATATGGCGGATTCCGGCTGTGGTAAAAAAGATCAGGTCATTTTTAAAAAAGATGACGAGCTTTTTTTAAAAGGCCGCCGTCTTTTTTAAAAACGTCTTGGTCTTTTTTTTAAATGTCCTTGTCTTTTGGACGTGATTTCCACATACGTATGCATAAGCCTGTACGTACAAATGCATAGGGCTATGTATAGCTCCTGCTACGTATGTGAAAAAGTGTGCTCTCTGGTACGGATTGACAGGACGAAACGTTGAGTGTACTATACTCTTGATTTTTTTTATAGATTATATATAAGTTATTTATTATTAGCTGTTTAACTGTTTTGTTTGTACGATAGAGCTAATGTTTTGTACAATAGTGTCAGTATCTTGTATGGTATTTCTAATACTTTGGATAATACATTCCATGCCTTTTTAATGGATAGGGTACTTTTGTCGGTATCAAGTATAACCTATAAAATTAAGAATATGAAAAAGACTTTATTATGCCTGATGATGGCATGGGGAAGCTTGGCTTTCGCCGAAAACTACACAGTTGATTCTCCGGATTCTCGTATTACAGTGAATGTGGAAACAGGAACGAATACCACTTATTCCGTAACTTTTAATGGTAAAATGATTCTGAATCCTTCTCCCATTTCCATGACATTCGACAATGGAACCGTTATCGGAAGAAATATGGAAGTGAAGAATGTGGAACGTTCCACACAAAATCAAGTATTGAAACCGGTAGTGCGCCAGAAAAGCAAGCAAATCATTGATCATTATAATGAAATGGTACTGGATGCAGAGAATTACAAACTGTATTTTCGGGTATATAATGATGGATTGGCCTATCGTTTTCATACAGATTTTCCCGACTCATTGAAAGTACTGAATGAAGAAGTGATTTATTGTTTTCCGGAAGATTATAATACGTTGTTTCCCGAAGAGCGCAGTATGCTTTCTGCACAGCAGCCGTTATTCAAACCGATGAAACTCTCGGAAATAGGTACAGATCGTTTTTGCAGTACTCCTATATTAATAAAGGTAGATGAGAATGCCCGTATTTTTATCAGCGAATCTGATTTGGAAAGCTATCCGGGTATGTTTCTGCGCAAGCAAGGTAAAAACGAGCTGGCAGGCAAGTTTGCCGCTGTTTCACTGGAAGATTATAAGACAGACGACCGTCAGATATTTCCAACCAAGCGTGCTGATTACATTGCTCGTGTAAATGGCACACGCAATTATCCTTGGCGTGCAATGATTGTTGCCGAGAATGATGCCAATCTGATAACAAACCAATTGATCTATAAATTAGCTCCGGAAGCAGAAGGAGATTATTCATGGGTACGTCCCGGAAAGATTGCATGGGACTGGTACAACGCATTGATTCTGACGGGCGTTGACTTTAAATGCGGTATCAATAACGATACTTATAAATATTACATTGATTTTGCCTCTAAATATGGAATAGAATATGTGGTGATTGACGACGGATGGTCGGAAGCATGGGATGTGACTAAAACAATTCCTGAAATCAATATGGAAGAGTTGGTGGCATACGGCAAGAAGAAGAATGTGGATTTGATTTTATGGGTATCTTGGGCACCGTTTCGCGAAAAGATAGACGAGGCTTTTGATAAGTTCAGTCAATGGGGAATTAAAGGTATCAAGATGGACTTTATGAACCGTGACGATCAGGAAATGGTGGACTTTTATTATGAAGTGGCTAGGAAAGCTGCCGCACGCAAGATGCTGGTGGACTTTCATGGGGCTTACAAACCGACAGGATGGTTGCGTACGTTTCCCAACGTACTGACTTCGGAAGGTGTAGCCGGATTGGAAAACCATAAATGGGGGAGCTTCGTGACACCGAAGCATAATGTTACTTTGCCGTTTACCCGTATGGTGGCAGGTCCTATGGATTACACTCCGGGGGCTATGATTAATTTCCATGAAAAAGACCATAAGATTTGGTTCAACCTGCCTGCTTCTGTAGGTACTCGTTGTCACCAGTTGGGTATGTACGTGGTGTATGAAAGTCCGTTGCAGATGCTTGCCGACTCTCCTTCCAACTATTACCGCGAACCGGTTTGTATGGAATTCTTGTCTCAAGTGCCGGTGGTATGGGATGAAACACGCGTGCTGAAAGCCTCTGTAGGTGAGTATGTAGTAGTGGCTCGTCGTCACGGAGATACTTGGTATATTGGTGGTATGGTCGGTGAAAAAGGACAGAAGTTCGAAATAGACCTTGATTTTATAAAAGGAAACAAAACACTGACTTACTGGGAAGATGGTGTCAATGTGGATATGAATGCCAATGACTTTGCCCGTCGTGTACAAAAGGTAAAACAAGGGGATAAAATTACGATAACAATGTATGATGGCGGTGGTTATGCTGCAATCATTAAATAATAGTTTTGTTAAACTTAATGTTTCTAATCTAAAATGAACACTTTAAATTCTAATTTAAAAAGTAAGCATATCCTATTGGCGGGAATGCTTAGCTTGGGGGCTATGACAGTTTTTGCTGTTCCATCCTTGAGTGGTGAGATGACGGCTTCGTATTCTGTTTCTCAGCAGAGTCAGACAGTGAAAGGAGTGGTAGTTGACAAAAGTACCGGAGAACCGATTATTGGAGCCAATGTTGTTGTCAAAGGAACTACAAATGGAGTAATTACAGATTTTGACGGTAACTATACACTAGATGCTCCTGTTGGTTCTATCTTGGTTATTTCTTACATCGGTTATCAGTCCATTGAAGTGAAAGCGGTTGCCGGTGTTCAGCAAATCCGATTGGGTGAAGATACACAAGCATTGGAAGAAGTAGTCGTAGTGGGATACGGTGTACAGAAGAAAGCAACTGTTACCGGATCTGTATCTACTGTAAAAGGTAGCGATTTGAAGACTACCGGTACTGCCAACATCACCAATACCTTTGCTGGTAAGCTGCCGGGTGTGGTTGCTACCAACCGTTCGGGTGAGCCGGGTAATGACTACTCTGATATTCTGATTCGTGGTAAGGGCTCTTTGAATGACAACTCTCCTTTGATTGTTATTGATGGAGTGGCTAACCGCGGTGGTTTGGAACGACTCAACCCGAGTGATATAGAATCTGTTAATGTTTTGAAAGACGCTTCTGCCGCTATCTATGGTGCGCAGGCTGCAAACGGTGTAATCTTGGTGACTACTAAACGGGGTACATCAGACAAACCGACTATTACTTACAACGGTTCATTCACCTTGTCGGGTAACACACGTACACCTGATCTGATGAATGCATATCAGTGTATGACATGGACAGACGAAATTCGTAAAGGAAACGGTCAGTCTCCGCTGTATGAAAATATAAAAGGAGGATATTTGGATGGTACTATCAACCGTAATCAGTATGGCGATACCGACTGGATGGACGTGGTGTTCCGTAGCGTGGCTCCTCAGACCCGTCATTCACTAAGTGTCAGCGGAGGTTCGGAAAAAGTGAAATTCTACGTTTCAGGTGACTATTCTTATCAAGAACCTAACTATAGAAACACAAGTTTGGATTTTCAAACCGGACAGGTACGTTCTAACATCGATGCGCAAATTAGCGATAACTTGAAAATTGGTGTGGATTTGGCTGCCCGTCGGGAAAAACGCAATAATTCGGTTATTTCCACTGATGACATTTTTTGGGAAGCGTTTATGGCTTATCCTTGGTTGTATGACTACTATCCCAATGGACTGCCGGGCCCGGGTTTGGCAAATGGAAACAACTTAGCTATTTTGGTGGCAGGTAAAGAAACCGGTTACAACCGGGTCAACGATACGTTTGTGGATTCCAAGTTCTCTTTTGACTTGAAATTGCCTTGGATAACCGAAGGGCTTTCTTTGTCAGGTTATGCTGCATTCGACTATCACGCACGTGAACAAAAGCAGTTGTGGGATGTATGGGACACTTACGATTATAACGCTGCTACTGGTGAGTACATAAAGAAGACCACCAATATGAACGGTAACAACATCAGTTTACGTCAGGATCATGATGACAATGTGACCAAGACTTTCCACTTGAAATTGGATTACCAACGTACCTTTGGTGACCACCGTGTAGGTGCTTTCGTGGCCTATGAACAGAGTAAGTACGAAGGCGAGAACTTCTACGGCTGGCGTGGATACTATTTGAGTAATCGTCCTGATTATTTGGACTTTGGTGCTGATAAGGAAAAGACAAACGGTGGCAGGGGTTATGTGACTGCTCGCCAGAATTATTTCGGACGTTTGAATTATGCTTACAAGGACCGCTATATGTTCGAATTTACCTTGCGTCATGATGGTTCTATGAATTTTGCTTCTAATAAGCGTTGGGGTACTTTCCCGGGATTGTCTGTAGGTTGGCGTATGAGTGAGGAAGATTTCATCAAGAATAATTTCTCATTTATCAATGACCTGAAATTGCGTGCTTCTTGGGGTAAGTTGGGAAATGACCGTGTGGATGCTTTTCAGTATATCAGTACATATAATATGCAGAACGGTGCTATCTTGGGTGAAATTCCCAATATAAATAAAGGGTTTGTACCAGGACGTGTTGGCAACCCCGATATTACTTGGGAAAAGGTGGATTCTAAGAATATTGCAGTGGACGGTAATTTCTGGAATGCTCTGTTGGGCTTCACAGTAGAGTATTTCTATCAGAACCGTACAGACATCTTGACTCCGAAGCAAGCTTCCATTCCTTACTATACCGGTTTGACATTGCCTGACCAGAATATTGGTGAAGTAAGCAATCAGGGTGTCGAATTGATGTTGAGCCACAAAAATCGTATTAATGATATCAATTACTTTGTTTCTGGTAACTTTACGTTTACTAAGAACAAAATTAAATTCTTTGACGAAGCAGCTAATACTCCCGAATGGCAGAGAAGAACCGGACATTCTATCGATTCATGGTTGATGTACAAAACAGACGGTATCTATCAGTCATGGGATGAGATCAATAGCACTCCGCACATGGCTAATGCTCAACCAGGTGATATCAAGTACCTGGATATTGATGATAACGGGGTGATTAATGACAATGACCGTATTCGTAGTAAATATGGCAATGTCCCACAGATTGTATACGGTTTGAATATGGGAATTGAATGGAAAGGACTGGAATTCAGTATGCTATGGACAGGTCAAGCTAGGGCTGAACAGATGATTGTTCCTTATTCTTATAATTTGGACAAAGAATTCTATAATAATCGTTGGATTTCAGCCGAGGAAACTCCTAACTCAAAATATCCGAGAGCGTTTGATAAGGATGATTATGAAAACACCAGATGGAGTGATTTCTGGTTGTATGATGCTTCATTTATCCGTTTGAAAAATGTGGAACTGGCTTATACATTTCCTAAATCTTTTGTAGAGAAATTGAAAATTCAGAACTTGCGTCTGGTATTGACTGGAACGAACCTGTTGACTTTTGATAAAGTGAAAGTGCAAGATCCGGAATCAGATGCGACTTCTACAGGACAGAAGTATCCTCAAGCTCGTACTTATACATTTGGAGTTAATGTTAGTTTCTAAATTAGTAACCTTTAAGTTTAAGAATAAATATGAAAACAGCCATATTGAAAAGTACATGCATCGCCCTGTTGATGGGAAATATGTTTTCTTGTGATGTACTGGACGTAGAACCATTGGATTCATATACGGAAGACGGTATCTTTACAGATGCTAATCTTACTGAATCTTATGTGACCATGAATTATACAAAACCACGTAACGGATGGAGTCGTAGTTCATTGAGATTTGTATGTGATGAATCCATGGAGAACTTTAATTGGGCCAGTGCGTGGAGTATTAATACAGGAGGTCTGGCTCCCGATCAATTGGGAGGTCTGGATATTTGGTCGGATTATTATGCCAACATAAAGAATTGCAACATATTCTTTAGTAATATGGATAAGGTGGAAACGATAGATGAACCGAGAAGAAGTTGGTTGATAGGTGAGGCTACTTTTTTCAGAGCTTATTATTATATGGAATTGGTGAACAATTATGGAGGAGTACCCTTGATTACTCGCTTGTTTGAGTTGGATGATCCCGAAATGATGATTAAGCGTAACACTTATGAGGATTGTGTGGACTTTATTGTTTCCGAATTTCAGAAAGCATCCGAGCTTTTGCCGGAAAAATTTGCAGGTGAAAATTTTGGACGGGTAACGAAAGGAGCAGCTTTGGCTATGAAATCACGTATGTTGCTTTATGCTGCCAGTCCATTATGGAATCCGGCTAATGATAAAAGCAAATGGGAAGCTGCTGCTAAAGCAGCAGAAGAAGTGATGAAATTAGGATACTCTTTGGATACTGATTATAAAGGACTTTTCCTAAATCCGATGAGTTCTGAGATTATATTCCAACGTTTGTATAATACGGAATTCGGCCATTGGTATGATTGGTATAACAGTACGAACGGTTGGGGTGGATACTCTTGTACTGCTGTGTTGCAGGAAATGGTAGATAGTTATGAGATGGAAGACGGTACTATGCCTGATCCGGCTTTATATACTTCTGCTACAACAGATCCTTGGGCGGGGCGTGATCCTCGTTTATATGCTTCTGTAGTATGTGACGGACAGTTGTTTAGAGGAACAGAAGTGGAATTTTGGGTAAATAATGATGGAAAAACAGGTGGAATAGATAGTGAGTTTGGTAAGGATGCATGGAACTATTCTAAAACACATTATATTATCCGGAAATTTATGGATGAAAATCTGACAAAAAGCTGGTCGGACAAAGGAAAGCAACCGTGGGTTTATTGCCGTTTGGCAGAAATCTATCTGAATTATGCAGAAGCCATGTATCATTGTGGCAAGGAAGATGTAGCACGTGAATATGTAAATTATATCCGTAAAAGAGCACGTGGAGGCAGAGAGGATATTTTGCCTGATGTTACTGAAAGCGGAGAAGCTCTTTTAGCTAAAATCCAACACGAACGTAAGGTAGAACTGGCTTTCGAGGAACATCGTTTTTATGATGTACGCCGTTGGAAAATTGCGGAAAAGGTGGATAAGGGTGCTTTTCATGGTATAAATATAACTAAGCAGACAGATGGTACAAAGAAATATGAATTATTTAAAATTCAAGACCGCGATTTTGTGGCGCCTGCCAACTATCTGCTTCCTATTCCACGTTATGAAATTCAAAAAAATGATTTATTGGAACAAAATCCGGGTTATGATAAATAGGTAGAAGTATGATTATATGATGAATTCCGGGGACGTATGGTGATGTTCCCGGAATTTTACCTTATTTTGTGAGTCTCAGAAATAATATGAATTATGCATAAAATGAAAGTGATCTTTTTAGTGGGCTATATGCTGCTGACTGTATTTTCTTCTTTCGCTTTGGCCACTGGATCATCTCGTTGGCGAATGTTGGCGGATGGAAGCATTGAATGGGTGCCCGCCAAACAAATCCCACACAGTGACCATATTGAAATGAGTGGAAAACAAGTATCTGTTGTGCTGCGCTATGGGGTGAATGCGGATGGAGCGTTTGTTGTGAATAAAAGTATGGTATGGCCTTTGTTGCGTACCATTCCGAATAATACTCATGCCAGCTTGATGAGGAGATTCGATTGGAATCCATTGGATATGGTTACGGTCAATGGTAGAACTATTACCGATGAAAAAGTGGACAATATCCGCTTGAAGGGTATGTTGACTGTTGAAAGTTCTTATAACGGCGGATGGTATGGGCAGTGTAAAGTGATACGGGAATATTTGCCTTCAACGGACTTGCCTGCATTAATTGAAAATTATCTTTTGATTAATACAGACAAGAATCCCATGTTCGTAGAAATTCCGGTAATAAACAATAGATTGTACACCGATCCGCGGAAAGGAGTGGATGGTTCTTATCTTATTGAAATGAAAATAGATAGAAATGGGTATTTTTCTATACAACCGGGGGATACGCTCTCTTTTAGTGCTTATATTACCGGATATAAAAAAGGACAACCCGCATTGGTCATTAACGGACAGCAGGAGAAATTGAAACGAATAGAGGCGGTGACTTCATGGATGGATAATCTGGTACTTGAAACCCCTGATCCGATTATTGACCGTATGTTCGCTTTTTCTAAAATCCGGGCTTGTGAAAGTATCTATGAAACTCAGGGAGGACCTATGCACGGACCTGGCGGAGAATCGTACTATGCAGCTATTTGGGCTAATGACCAGGCTGAATATATTAATCCTTATTTTCCATTTACTGGCTATGATTATGGAAATGCATCGGCATTGAACTCATTCAAGCATTTTGCCCGTTTTATGAATAATGAATGGAAACCTATTCCCAGTTCTATTGTGGCTGAAGGGCTGGATATCTGGAATGGAGTAGGTGACAGAGGGGATGCGGCTATGATCGCTTATGGAGCGTCCCGTTATCTGCTGGCCCGTGCAAGCCGTGAGGAAGCAGAACAATTGTGGCCGCTTGTTACTTGGTGTCTGGAATATTGTAATCATAAACTGAACAAAGAGGGAGTGGTGGCTTCGGATACAGACGAATTGGAAAATCGTTTTCCTTCGGGAGATGCTAATTTGTGCACTTCTTCTCTTTATTATGACGCTTTGATTTCTGCTTCCTGTCTGGCACGGGAACTGGGTAAAGGAAATGCGGGCGTTTATCGTAAGCAGGCTGCCATATTGCGTAAGAATATTGAAAAATATTTCGGTGCTTCTGTGGAAGGTTTTGATACATATGCTTATTATAAAGGGAATGATATTTTGCGTTCGTGGATTTGTATTCCATTGACGGTTGGGATAGATGAACGTGCCGAGGCTACTATAAATGCGCTGTTCTCACCACGTTTATGGACGGAAAATGGATTATTGACACAGGCAGGAAGTGATACTTTTTGGGATCGTTCCACACTATATGCCTTGAGAGGGGTATATGCGGTGGGAGAAACGGAAAAAGCGACAGAGTATTTACATCGTTATTCCACTACCCGGTTGTTGGGAGAGCATGTGCCTTATGCCATTGAAGCATGGCCTGAAGGTGGTCAGCGTCATCTTTCTGCGGAAAGTGGCTTATATGGACGTATAATCACAGAAGGCTTATTTGGTATTCGTCCTACCGGTTTTAACAGTTTTATCCTTACACCTCGTCTACCGGAAGTATGGAGTCACATGGCTTTGAGAAAAATAGGGGCATTTGGTTCTAAATTTGACATTGAGATCGATCGTTTGCCTAATAATAGACTTCAGGTGAAAATTATAAATGGAAATAAGATACAACAACATTCTATTAAAGTAGGGAATAAACTTACTATTAAATTAAAGTGAATATGGTATGAAAAAAGCAATATTATTGGGAGTTGCGGCTTTGTGTATGGCAAGTTGTGGCTCATCTTCAAAAGAAGATGCTATTCAGAGATTGCCATCAGACCAGATATCGGTATTTACCTCTTCGGATAAGCAGTTGGAAAATGCGTACAATTGGGCGAAAAAGATGGCATTGTCATACGCACATGATAATAGTGATCCGGTAGGATATTGGTATGAAGCCGCATTACCGCAGCGCGAGGCTTTCTGTATGCGCGATGTGTCTCATCAGTCGGTGGGCGCTCAGATTTTGGGTCTTGCCAGACATAATAAGAATATGTTCACGCGTTTTGTGGAAAATATCAGTGAAGAAAAAGACTGGTGTACCTATTGGGAGATAAACCGTTATAATAAACCTGCGCCGGCTGACTATACCAATGACAAGGAATTCTGGTATAATCTGAATGCTAATTTTGATGTGATGCAGGCTTGTTTGAAAATGTATCAATGGACGGGAGATGCTGGTTATCTGACAGACCCTCTTTTTACAAATTTTTATGAAAAGTCTGTGAACGAATATGTGCATCGCTGGGCTTTGGAACCGGAAAAGATAATGGATCGCTCTCCTTATATGAATCAGCCTGAGGATTTTAATCCGAATAATAATTTTCATACTTGCAGGGGACTGCCTTCGTATGTGGAGAATTTCCGTGGACTGACGGTTGGGGTGGATTTATTGGCTACGATGTATGCAGGTTTTAATGCATACGCCGAAATGGCCGGATTGACGGGGGATGATGTGAAGATGACAAAAGGAAGAACCCAGGCGGAAGCATACCGGGAAATCTTGGAGAACAGGTGGTGGAACCCTGACAGTTCTTTTTATCAGACTTTTTGGACGGAGGATCAGAAGTTTTATCGGGGGGAAGGAGTTCCTTTTATTCTTTGGTTTGACGCGTCTGAAAATCCGGACCGCATTCGTGCCAGCGTGAAGGACATTTTGAGCCGAGAATGGAATGTGGAGAATATGTCAGCGTTTCCCACCCTTTTTTATCGTTTGGGGTATGATGACGAGGCTTATTATTTTTTGGTAAATCTGCCTCACATGAACAGGTCTGAGTATCCTGAAGTATCTTATGGTATCATTGAAGGTACGGTGTGTGGAGCTATGGGAGTCAAGCCTTTGGCTAGTGAAAGCAGTGTGGCGACTTGCTCGCGTCTGGCGGGCGATTCCCAAAAGGCGGAAATTAAAAATCTGCCTGTTTTTGATGGATATATCACTGTTAAGCATGGAGGCAGGATGAGGACTGATATAGAGAATAACACTTCTAAGAAGTTGACATGGAAGGTTGCTTTTATAGGGGATTATTCTGAAATAAAGGTGAACGGGAAGGTGTATGCTCCGGTCTTGTTGAAAGATATTCGTGGAAATGTGATTTCTGAAGTTTGCGTACCCTTGCCTGCCCACTCTAAGTTAAGTGCGGAAGTTTTAACTAATTTAAACTAACAGATAATGAAAAAGCTGACAATTTTATTTTTATGCAGTTGGATAGTATTGACTACACAGGCACGGAAAGTGTTCCAACTGAACTCGCCTGATGGACATTTGAATACAACTATAACCATAGGGGAACAGTTGACTTATGATATAAAATGTAACGGAAAGCAGGTGCTTGCCGCTTCTCCATTGTCAATGACTTTGGAAAACGGAACCGTGTGGGGGGATCATCCGCAACTGACAAGCAGTTCCCGGAAAGAGGTGGACCAGTTGATTGATTCACCTTTTTATCGCAGCAGCCAGCTACGGGATCATTATAAGAAACTAGTACTTTGTTTTAGGAAAGGATGGAGTGTGGAATTCCGGGCATATAATGATGGAATAGCCTATCGTTTCGTGAATCAAATGAAAAAGCCGTTCAAGATTCTTCAAGAAGAAGTGAACTATCAATTTACCACTGATAAAACGGCTATTGTGCCTTATGTGGTACCGCGTAGTGAGGATCAATTTTATAGTGCGTTTGAGAATACATATACTATTAGTAAAATTTCGGAATTGGATAAGCAGAAGCTGATGTTTCTTCCATTAGTCGTTGAAGTCGGTGACGGAGTTAAAGTGTGTATTACCGAATCGGATCTGGAGAATTATCCGGGGCTTTATTTGTCGGGGGCGACAGGTGGTAACAGTTTGACAGGTGTACATGCTCCTTATCCTGCAAGTAAGCGTCAGGGAGGACATAATAACTTGCAGATGATTGTGGAAAAACGTGAGAATTTTATAGCGAAGGTTGATGGACCACGTACTTTTCCCTGGCGCATGGCGATTGTTACGACTGATGATAAGGATTTGGCTGCAAGTAGTATGACTTATTTGCTTAGTTCACCTTCACGGATTGGTGATCTTTCATGGATAAAGCCGGGTAAAGTGGCTTGGGAATGGTGGAGCGACTGGAATCTGGATGGAGTGGATTTTGTAACGGGAGTGAACAATGATACTTATAAAGCGTATATTGATTTCGCAGCTGCCCATCAGTTGGAGTATGTGATATTGGATGAAGGATGGGCGGTTAATCTGCAGGCTGATTTAATGCAGGTGGTAAAAGATATCAATTTGAAAGAACTGGTGGATTATGCGGCTGCTAGGAATGTAGGTATTATTTTATGGGCCGGTTATTATGCATTCGACAGAGATATGGAAAATCTGTGTCGTTATTATGCCGAACTGGGAGTGAAGGGTTTCAAAGTTGATTTTATGGATCGGGATGATCAGGAAATGGTCGCTTTCAATTATCGGGCGGCGGAAACCTGTGCTAAATATAAATTACTCCTTGATTTGCATGGCATGTATAAGCCGTCTGGATTGAATCGTACTTATCCTAATGTATTGAATTTTGAGGGAGTTCATGGACTGGAGAACATGAAATGGAGTCCGGAGAGTGTGGACCAGGTAAAATATGATGTGACGATTCCTTTTATCCGCCAGGTGGCAGGACCGATAGATTATACACAAGGTGCAATGAGAAATGCTGTGAAGGGCAGTTATTTCCCTTGTAACTCTGAACCGATGAGCCAAGGTACCCGTTGCCGGCAATTGGCTTTGTATGTGATATTTGAATCTCCGCTGAATATGCTGTGTGACACACCGGGCAATTATGAACGAGAAGTTGAATGTACTGATTTTATAACAGGCATTCCTACAGTTTGGGATGAAACACATATTTTGGATGCCAAATTGGGAGAATACATTGTAACTGCACGTAGGAAAGGAGATAGCTGGTATATCGGTGGCATTACGGATGGAGTAGCAAGAAATCTTGAGATAGATTGTTCTTTCCTTGGAGATAAGGATTATGTGGGGGATTTATTTAAAGATGGTATGAATGCGCATCGTATTGGCAAGGATTTCAAACGCGAGTCCGTTCGTTTGAACAAGCGGGATAAGTTGAAAATACATTTGGCTCCGGGAGGTGGATTTGCAATCAGATTGCAATAAAGTTTTTCATTGTGTGGATAATGTGATGAGGTGGGGGCTGGTAGCATTCCTCATCTCATTGTATTTTAAGTCTAAAATTAAATAACTTTCTTTGTATATCTGCTAAATCATAAGAAAGCATTATTTTTGCAAGAAACCTTGGTTCATTTTATTGGACTTCCAATGATGGAGAAGAACAATGATCAATAGAAATATCTAACTATGAATAAACGGATTTCGCTATTTGCTTTTCTTTTTATACTATGCCTTGCGGTTAGATGCCAGACTAGAAATGTAAGGCACTATACTATTAATGAAGGTTTGGCAAACAATGCTGTATATAGTATATCTCAGGACATGAAGGGCCGGATGTGGTTTGGAACGATTGATGGGGTACATAGTTTTGATGGTAACGGAATTCGTGTATGGCGGGATGAGCGGGTTCCTTCATTAGGCTCTAGTATTTATACTATAAGAGAAGATGACAGGCAAAGGCTTTGGATAGGTAGTGATCAGGGATTGGCTTTATTTAATCTTCGGACTGAGAGTTTCTCTACTTTTGACGTACAGACAGTGTCGGGGGTAAAGATTAATACACCTGTCAGCCATATTATGCTGGATAGTAAAAAAACATTGTGGATAGGTACAGTGGGGCAAGGCCTTTTTCATTATGATTCTCATGCGGACAAGTTGTATCAATATACGGCCCTTGGAAAAATAAATTCCGATTACATTTCATATATATTAGAAGATAGTTCCGGTATTATTTGGGTAGCTACAATGAATGCTGGAGTAAGCCGATTTGTTCCATCGGAGGATCTTTTTCAACAGGTTGCAGCAGATGGGGTAAAGAATACAATCACTTTATTTGAAGATTCAAGGCGGAACCTGTGGGTGGGAAGTAGTGGAAACGGACTTTATTTACTGGAAAAGAAGGATAAACAACTTGTACAAAAATTAAAACCGTCAGATTCTAAAGGGGTGCTTCAGGTACGAAGTATTGTGGAGTGGATACCAGGAGAGCTTTTGATAGCTTCGGATGAAGGATTGACGAGCTATAATATTGTTACAGGAAAAGGTGAAACATTACGCTCGGATTACAGACAGACTAACGGGTTGAATGATAATTATCTGCAGACTTTGTTTGTGGATCATGAACAGGCGCTTTGGGTAGGCACTTATTTTGGCGGAGTGAATTATATTCCACCAACAGGAAATAGTTTTATACACTATTATAGAGGAAATACTCAGTTGGATGCTCGGATTATCAGCGTCTTTGCTCAAGCGGATCAAGATAATCTTTGGTTAGGGACTGATGATGCCGGTTTCTTTTATTGGGATCGTAAGAAAAATACATTTAAATCTTATAAACCTCAACATTCTGTTTCCGGTCCGACTTATCATAATATTCATGCTTTGTTACAGGATGGTGATAAATTGTATATCGGAATGTATATGGGCGGACTTGATATAATGGATCTAAAAACTGGAAAGTTTAAGAATTATAAGTTCGGTAGTTCTTCCAGATCTTTGTATGCATCAGGTATTTATGCGCTCTATAAAGATTCCGCCCAGCGCTTGTGGGTGGGAACTACTAATGGCTTGAATAAATATATTCCTGAAACAGATGATTTTGAACGGATTTATGAGGTACATCCGGCTGATGTGTCTTATATAATGGAAGATAAAAAAGGGTATCTATGGGTATGTTCGCTTAATCAAGGTATTTTTCGTTTGGATGGGAAAACACAAAAATGGGAACATTTTTCTTTACGAACGGGGGAAGAGGAGAATCAGTCCGTTATTCCTTCCAATAAGATTATTACTGCTTGTTTGGATGAAAAAGAAAATTTATGGTTTGGAACAGATGGATGCGGCCTTTTAAAATATAATTATGAGGAGCAAGTTTTTGAGAAAGTGGCTTTACCGGAGAACATACGTGTGGTACACAAGATTATAGCGGCAAATAATGAACTGTGGCTGACGACCAGCAATGGTATGTATTGCTACCAGCCGGAGAATGGGAGTATCAAGATATATAACAAGCTGGACGGATTACAGGAAAATCAGTTTTTGCCCAATTCGGGAATACAGTTGGCGGACGGTACCATTTTTGTAGGAGGTATTAATGGATTTAATGAATTCCATCCGGATAGACTTGCTTCTTCTAATCAAAAAACGACAGTGGTTCTAGCTGACTTTCAGCTGTTCAACAAACCGGTAAAAGTCGGGAGTGACAATTCTCCTTTATCTACTTCCATTACGTATGCAGATCATTTGGTACTGGAACATAAACACTCCATTTTCAGTTTGTCTGTCGCTACGCTTAATTATGCTAATCCTTCTAAAAATCAATATAAATATAAGTTGGAAGGATTTGAAAAAGATTGGACTGAAACAAATTCAGCTCCTCGTGTGACCTATACTAATCTTCCTTCTGGGAATTATACATTCCGTGTCAGTGCTTCTAATGGTGATGGAGTATGGAACGAAAATGCGATTGTTTTTCCTATTAGGGTTCTTCCACCTTGGTGGGCTTCTACCTATTTTCTCATTTTGTATGTTTGTATGGGAATAGGTATGTTGGCTTGTTTATATTATCGCATGAATAAAAAGCAACGTGAGAAATTAATGATGATGGCAGTAGAGAAAGACAAGGAAATCTATCAAAGTAAAATAGAGTTTTTTACGCATATGATACATGAGATAAGAACTCCTCTTACCTTGATATTGGCTCCTCTTGAAAATGTGATGAGATCTACGGGAAGTATCGGAGAGGCTATGCCCCAGCTTTTAGTTATTGAGCGTAATGGAAAGCGATTGCTGAATTTGGTGAATCAGCTTATGGATTTCCGTAAAGTAGAGTCGGGGGGGATGAATGTTACTTTGGTGGATGTTGACATAAAAGCGATTCTGGCAGCTGTTTGTCAACGTTTCTCTCTTTCGGCGGAACTGAAGAATGTCAAAATTGTACTTACAATGCCGGATGCGGCTTGTTACGCTAAGGTAGATCCGGAGGCATTTACAAAAATTGTGAGCAATTTGCTTACAAATGCATTAAAATTTACGGTTTCTCATATTTGGATTGATTTGATTCCTACAGAGGAAAACAAATTGGAATTGAGGATCAAAGATAATGGTCAAGGAATAGCCGTAGAGGAGCAAGAGAAGATTTTTACTCCTTTTTATCAGATACGCGAGAACAGGCCCACTGATAATATAGGAACAGGTGTAGGATTACTGTTGGTGAAAAAACTGGTGAGCCTGATGCATGGTGAACTAAAACTGGAAAGTGAATTGGGCCTTGGAGCCACATTCGTTATATGGTTCGATCGAAGTGAACAGGGTGAAACTTTACAAGATGAGGCTAGGGCGGCTGTTATGTTGCCTCAAGCACCTATTGATGTGACTGAACAGAAGCCCTATCACATACTTGTCGTAGATGATAATCAGGATTTATTAGATTATTTACGAATGCTTTTGGCTCCTAGGTATCAGATTACTTGTGCTTTGAATGGTAAGGAAGCGCTTGATTTATTAAGTGAACTGATGCCGGATTTGGTTATCAGTGATGTAATGATGCCTGTCATGGATGGTATGGAACTTTGCCGGAAAATAAAACAGAATTTCCGAACAAGTCATTTACCAGTTGTTTTGCTTACTGCAAAGGTGGAAACAGGAGATTATGTGGAAGGATTGGAGAATGGAGCAGACCTCTATGTAGCAAAACCATTTTCTTCAGATATTATAAAAGCGCAGATACATAGTCTGCTGTCTAATAGAGAGCGGATGAAGGGAAGTTTCAAGACCGAACCGATGCTTTCTTCCGCTTCTGTTGCTAGTTCGCGGATTGATAAAGAATTTTTGGAAAAAGTGACTGGTATTATCGAAAGTAGAATAATAGATTCAGATTTTTCTGTTGATGTGTTGGCGCAAGAAATTGGGATTTCCCGTACAGGATTGTTCACAAAACTGAAAGCAGTGTCGGGTATGACCCCGAACGATTTTATTCGTATTATCCGATTGAAGAAAGCAGCAGTGCTGCTTTCTCAAGATGGGGTGCAGGTTAGTGAAGCCTGTTTTCAGGTTGGTTTTTCATCTCCATCTTATTTTGCAAAATGTTTTCAGGCACAGTTTGGGGTTGCTCCTACGGAATTCAAGCGTATGAAAACTGTAAATTAGTGTAGAACTTTGTTCTTTACGAATTTTTTCCTATCTTGTACCCTTTAATGTTAGAATAGATGAAACAGATCTTCATTCTTTTTTTGCTATGGTTTGGTTTGTCGCTATCGGCGCAAGATCAGATCTCTTTGTTGTTTGTCGGTGATTTGATGCAACATCAGGCTCAAATTGATGCAGCCAGGCAAGGAGACGGGTATAATTATAATGATTGCTTCCGTCATGTGAAGAAAGAAATAAGTGAGGCGGATATGGCTATAGGGAACTTAGAGGTGACATTGGGAGGAAAGCCTTATAGAGGGTATCCGGCGTTCAGTGCTCCGGACGAATATCTTCATGCTATAAAGGAAGCCGGATTTGATGTATTGCTGACCGCTAACAATCATTGTCTGGATAAGGGGAAGTTGGGGTTGGAACGTACTATTCTGATGCTGGATTCTTTGAAAATACATCATGCTGGAACCTATAGGAACCCGGAAGAACGTCATAAGAACTACCCGTTATTGATTGAGAAGAATGGTTTTAGAATTGTATTGTTGAACTATACTTATGGAACGAATGGCTTGAAGACTGATGCTCCGAATGTGGTGAATTATATTAATCGGGAACAAATAAAAAAAGATATTCTTGATGCACGCAGAAAACTTCCTGATGTTATTATAGCCTGTATGCATTGGGGAGTGGAATATTGTTCGTTCCCTGAACGATCGGAGTGTGAATTGGCTAACTGGTTGATTGAACAAGGAGTTGATCATGTAATAGGTTCGCATCCGCATGTACTCCAGCCTATGGAAATTGTAAAAGACCCCCGGACTCCTGCCCGGCATGTCATTGTTTATTCATTAGGTAATTTTATCTCAAATATGTCGAAAGAAAAAACGGATGGAGGAGCTATGGTAAGATTGAAGTTGCAACGGATTTTTCGAATAACCCGTTTAGCGGATTGTGAATATGCATTGGTTTGGACTTCAAGACCTGTTTTAAGTAAAAAAAAGAACTTTGAATTATATCCTATTACTTTTATTAATAAATCCATTAATAATGAGGAACTTAATGTGATGAAACGTTTCTTGAAAGGAACTGAAAATTTATTAGGAAAATCGAATGGAGGCATAAAAGAGTATTTTTTTGAATAATTTTTCCTCAAAAAGTTTGCAGATATAAAAAAAAGCAGTACCTTTGCATCGCTTTCGAAAGGAAAGCCTAACATGGTGACTATAGTTCAGTCGGTTAGAGCGTCAGATTGTGGTTCTGAATGTCGTGGGTTCGAATCCCACTAGTCACCCCTTCACCTATGAAAGGTTCTGTAAATCTAATGATTTATAGAACCTTTTTCAGTTTTTATGTCTATTAGTGTATTATCATGATGATAAATTTGAAAGATAATAGCGAAAAGGATAAGTATATCTTGGAGTTGTTCCAGACATCTCCTAAGGAGGCTTTTCGTTTATTGTTTGATGCTTATCACATGAAATTATGTATATATGCAGTGCAGCTGACCGATTCTTTTGAGATGGCTGAAGATATTGTGCAGGATTTCTTTATCTATTTTTGGGAGAAGAAATATTATTTGAAAATAAATCAGAATCTTCGTTATTATCTTTATTTGTCTGTGCGGAATGCGGCCATCAATGCTTTGCAGAAAAACAACATGTTGTCTATGGAAGAACTCTCAGGCATTGATATGGGTATTCCTGAAGAGTCTATAGATGAAGAGGAGCAAGAGGAACGAAATAAGTTATTATTGGAAAAACTACAAAAATTACCTCATCAGGAATTACAAGTGGTGAGAGCTGTCATTATGGAAAATAAGAAATATAAAGAAGCTGCTGAGGAACTTCATATTTCTGTGAATACCCTAAAAACTCATCTGACAAGAGCATTGAAACAATTAAGAAAAGAATACAATCTGCATTCACTGTTTTACTAAAATTAAATTTTTCTTCTTTTTCTGTCACCCATTTATTAATTTGGACTCTCTTTTATTAAAAGAAAGTAATCAATGAACAAAGAGAATCCAAAAAAGAACAAAAAGTCTTTTGAATATTATATAGCGCAGCGAAAAGAAGAATTTCGTTGTCAATATGATCATGAACGTTCATGGGAAAACCTGCAATATAAGCTTCAAAAAAGAAAGAATCACCGTCTCAGTTTATATTGTGTAGCAGTTTCGGCAGCTTTTCTTTTTCTTATTTTAGGAGTCAGTCACATATTCTCTCTTCACAATAACACACAAAACAAGGAGGCCGTAGTGGCTGGGGGGGGGTTTTTTTCCGGAACAGGCAGCCGCCAGGCTATCCTTACTTTAGAGAATGGAGAAAAAGTGGATCTGTCTGTTAAAAAGGGTACGATTTCTAATGCAAATTCTACTGTAATCAATAATAATGCTAATCAATTATTGACTTATAGAAAAGTGGAAGAGGTTTCTTCAACTCCTCAGATTAATACATTGGCTATTCCAAGAGGAGGGGAATATCAGTTGATTTTATCGGATGGAACAAGGATATGGATGAATGCTGAAAGTCTTTTGCGTTATCCAACTTCTTTCATTGGAGAAAAAAGAGAAGTTTTTCTAGAAGGGGAAGCTTTTTTTGAAGTGGCGAAAGATGCTAAGCACCCCTTTATAGTTCATACAAACAGACATTCGGTGGAGGTACTTGGTACAAGTTTTAATATATCTGCTTATCCTGATTATAAAGTATATACGACTCTTGCAGAAGGGCGTATCAAAGTAAGTACAGCTAAAGTTTCGGTTGTGTTAAATCCTGACCAACAAGCGGTTATTGAACCGGATAATGATGATATAGTGACACGTGATGTGCCTGCTTATCTATTTACTTCTTGGGCGAAAGGAAATTATGAGTTTCGTAATACGTCTTTGTCTGAAATTGTTGCCCAACTGTCACGGTGGTATAATGTAGATATCTATTTTAAAAATGAATCTTTGAAAGATAAAAGATTTGCAGGTATCATTTTCAGGGATGAAGAGTTGAATTTTGCTATTGAAGTGATTGAGAGAGTGTCTAATGTACATTTTACTCGCGAAGGAGAAACGATTTACATTGAAGATAAACATGAATGAGAAAGCAAAATGATAGGAGAGAATTGATCTTTTAAAATAATAAATCAACAAACAATTATGAGTACAAAACTTTTGAGAGAAGCTATCTGTCGCAAAGGCCTCATGGTGAAATGCTTTGTTGCATTGATAGTGTTTTGTTGTTCGGTGGGCGAAGCGTTTGCCCAAACGGATACTAAGGTGACTATCAATGTAAACAATGTTTTAATCAGAACAGCCTTGGATCAACTGCAAAGGGAAGCAAAGATCCATTTTGTTTACGATGAAGAAAATATTGATTCAGGAAAACGGGTAAGTTTATCTTATACCGAAACTCCTTTGAATGCAGTTTTGGACGATTTTTGTAAACAGACTTCGTTACGATATGAAGTAAAAAGAAATTTGATTCTTATTTTACCTTCAAAGGCTGAGAAAACAACCGGAAAACATGAGCCTTTTTATATGACAGGTGTAGTTACGGATGAAACCGGAGAAAGTATTATTGGGGCTACCATTATGATTGGAGGTACAAGTCAGGGTACTGTAACCGATATAGATGGTCGGTATAGTTTGCAGGTTACTCCTGGTGATTTAGTGTCATTTACTTTTGTTGGAATGGCAGATAAAGTAGTCAAGGTACAAGCTGGTAAGAAAGTAGTGAATGTGAAAATGGAAACTAATGCCACTGCATTGGCTGATGTTGTAGTAACTGGCTATCAGACTTTGTCCAAAGAACGGGCAACAGGATCTTATTCTGTGATTTCAGAGAAAAGCACGAAGGGTAAACTGGAAACGGATGTGTTGTCACGTATTGAAGGACTGGTAGCGGGTATAAATAAAACTTCCAGTAACAGTAATGATGTTGTTATTCGTGGTATTACTACTTATATGGGAAATACAAAGCCATTGTATGTAGTTGATGGTATGCCTTATGAAGGTGATTTAGCATCAATAAATCCGACAGATGTACAAAATATAACGGTATTGAAAGATGCTGCTGCAAGTTCTATTTATGGTGCCCGTGCAGCTAATGGTGTAATTGTTATTACAACTAAACGCGGACAGGAAGGTAAAACTAAAGTAAGTTATAATGGTAGTATTAAGTTGTCTCCAAAACCGGATTTTGATTATTTGAATTTGATGAGTAGTTCCGAGCTGGTAGATATGCAGATTGAAGGGTTTGATTATTATCATACGGCTTATGAGAATTTGAATAAGCGTCAAGCTGTAAATCCGGTAGTTGACTTATTGTATCAGCATGAACGAGGTCAGCTGACAGATAGTCAATTGGCAGATGCTCTGTTACCTTATCGTACAAATGATAATCGTAAACAAATAGAAGATGAATTTGCGCGTGTAGGTATTGTTCATCAACATAATTTAGCTATTTCTGGTGGTTCTAATAAAAATAGATATATGGCTACTGTTAATTATATGGGTGATTATGGTAATCAAAAGTATCAAAGTAAAGATCGTATTGGATTTAGCCTAAAAGATGATGTGGATTTTTTTGATTGGTTATCGGCTGATTTTGGAGTTACAGGAAGCTTTTATCGTTCAAAGGGTGATAATGGAGCAGGTAATTATAGCAGCTTGATGAGTAGTTATCCTAGTTATTATATGTTAAGGGATTTACAGGGTAATCCACTTAATTTTCAACGTACTAAATCAGATTATGAATTGCAACGTTTGCAAAGTATAGGTTTGATGGATGAAACATATAGTCCGATAAAGAATCGTGCAGAAGAAAGCTATCATAATAATTCCAATTATTATCGTTTGCATGCAGGATTGAAATTTAAACTTCTGGAAGGCCTTAATATTGATCTAAAATATCAGACAGAAGGTACTTATGATAAGAATCGTACTTTATATAGTAATATGTCATATACAGTGCGTAATATGATAAATGATGCAGCTCAATATGATGCGGCAACAGGAAGCCTTACACTGAATGTTCCTAAAGGTGGTCAATTGGATGAAAGCCGTTATGAATCTTATTCATATACAATGCGTGCTCAAGTGAACTTTAATCGTATATTTGGAAAACATGCTATATCTGCGTTGGGCGGTGCTGAACGTCGGTTGGTGCGTCGTACTGGTGCGCAGAATTATTATATGGGATATGATGATAATAGCTTGGGAGTAAAACCTATAAATCCGTTGGTTATGTCTCCTATTAATGGTACTGAATCTTTGTCGGGGTCGTTTAATTGGGTCTATGGTGAATATAATGCATTGACCCATACAGAAGACCGATATGTTTCTTTTTATGCTAATGGTTCATATACATTCGATGAACGTTATTCATTAACTGGAAGTATTCGTATTGACCAATCTAATCTGTTCGGTACTGATCCTAAATATCAGTATCGTCCGTTGTGGTCCGTTGGTGGTAGTTGGCAGATAGCTAATGAGCCTTTTATGGAAGATTGTATGTGGTTGAATCGTTTGAATTTGCGTATGACTTATGGTGTGGGTGGTAATGTTCCTAAGGATGCAGGACCGTATATGACTGTGGTTGATAGCGGATATAATGAATGGGTTGGAGATTTTGGTTCGTATATACAGAATCCACCCAACTCTCAACTTCGTTGGGAGAAAACGGCTTCTACTAATGTCGGGATTGATTTTTCTGCATTCAATTCTCGTTTAAGCGGTAGTATTGATTATTATTATAAGAAAACTACGGATTTATTAGGAAATCGTAATGCGGATCCGACTTTGGGTTGGGCAAGTCTATTGCAAAATTATGGCTCGATGTTTAATAGAGGTGTAGAATTGTCATTACAGAGTGTAAATATTCAAAATAAGAATTTTACTTGGGGAACAAATTTAATGTTTAGTTATAATAAAAATGAATTGACAAATTTAGAAGGTACAAAAGAAACGGTTTTTTATTATAGTGCATATAATGTAGCAGCTGTTGGTTATCCTATTAATAGTGTCTTTAGTTATCGTTATGCAGGACTTGATCCGACAAATGGGAATGTGTTGGTGTATAATAAAGAAGGAGAAAAAGTTTCAAAAGTAAGTTCTATTGATGATATGGTATATTCTGGAACTCGTACTCCAAAGTATACGGCATCATTGAAAAATTTCTTCTCTTATCGTGATTTTGATTTTTCATTTATGTTTGTATATTATGGCGGGCATGTGTTACGTGATGTTGTAGCTGGATATATGGGTGGTGCACCAAGTGCGAATCTTACTCGTAAGGCTTTAAACCATTGGAGGAAACCGGGGGATGAAAATATTCCGGGAGTAGCTCCGTCTTTTAATAGGAATATTTATTATACAGATGCGCAGGCATGGTATTCGGCAGACATCCATGTAAAAAAGGCAGATTATATTAAATTGAGAGATATCTCACTGAGTTACAATTTGCCAAAGAATTGGTTGAGGAAATATTTTATAGAATCGGCTGCTGTGACTTGTCAAATTAGTAATGTGTGGTGGTGGGCTGCTAACGGAGATATTGATCCGGAAGCGTATACTACATCGGGATATGGATGGGGAGCATTGACTCTTCCGAATCCTACTACTTATACAATTGGTTTGTCTCTTAATTTTTAAACGATTGAATAGATAAATATGAAATTATATAAATTTTTACTTTGTGCATGTTTGGCGTTACCTGTAATGTCATGTGATGATTATTTGGATATACAACCTAAAGGGATTGTAATTCCGGAAAAGAGTGAAGACTATGAACGTTTATTGAATTATGCTCAATTGCTAAAGGCTTCTGAATCATATCCTAACTTTATGACAGATGATGTTTTCATGCCTTATGAAGATGATATGACTGGAGGATTTGTTTCTCTGGAGTTGCCGAAGCAGCATTTATATGCGTTTAATAGTGAAATCTTTGGAGAAGGAGAGAGTGACGGTCTTTGGGAATACTCTTATAATCGTATTTATTATTATAACGTAGTTATTGATGATATAATGGGGGCTACTCAAGATACTGAAGAACATAAAAAGCAATTGAGGGCTGAAGCATTGGTTGGGCGTGCTTTTGAGTATTTGACTTTGGTTAATGCTTATGCTAACCATTACGATCCGTCGACTGCTGCTACAGATCCTGGCGTTCCATTGATGTTGGATAAAAATATCAATAAAACAAATTTGCAGCGCGCTACAGTGCAGGAAGTATATGATCAAATTAAGGCGGATCTGGATGAGGCTGCTCCTAATTTACCGGAAAGACCGGTGTTGAATGCCTATCGTGCATCTAAGCCGGTGGGGTATGGGATGTTGGCACGTATGTATCTTTATATGGGAGATTACAAAAAAGCTTTGGAGAATGCGGTGATCTCATTACAGAATAATTCAACTTTGATGAGTCTTTTCCCGTATAAAGTAGTGGATCGTGATAAATATATTGGTAGGATTGATGTTCCGGATGGAGATGAGAACCCGGAAAATATTTATATTCGTTTGGCCCCCTGGACTTTTGGATTTAGTGCTACTGCATATGCTTCTGAAGAATTGGCCTCTTTGTATGATCAGGAAAAGGATCAGCGTTATCTGTTGTATTTTACGAAATATTTAGGGGGGATAGATTTGGATTATCCTCTTTGGGCACCTTATATTTATGCCAACATGGCTATGTCTACCCCGGAAATGTATCTGATAGCAGCAGAGTGTGAAGCTCGTATAGGTAGTAAAGACAAAGCTATGGAATATATTAACACCTTGCGTGATAGTCGTATTATTGATAATGTACCTTTGGTTGCAAGTGATAACAAGGATGCATTGGTAAAAGTCTTGGAGGAAAGAAGGCGGGAAATGCCTATGCTTGGCTGTACCCGCTTGATTGACTTGAAACGTTTGAATCGTGAACCTGAATTCGCAAAGACTATTGTGCATGAGGTGAATGGTGTAGAGTACAGATTGGAGCCCAATAGTCCTAAATATATTTTGCCTATTCCACCCTCTGTGCTTCGTTTTAATCCTGATATGATTCCTAACATAAGATAAAAGATATTTTAATGAAAAAACTAACGATTATGATGGCAACAGCAGCATTATGCTGTTGCCTGGGTTCCTGTAACAGTGGAACTAAGCAAGAATTGGCGAATACGGTTCATTTGAAAGGCCAGTTGCTTGATATGGGTAGCCAGAATGTGCGTATGAGATTTGACGGAGCAGCATCTATGCTAGGTGACAGCCGGGATATTTTGTTGAAAACGGATGCTGCCGGTTATTTTGATACTACTTTTGTACTTAAAGAGCCGACATATTATACTATCAGCCGCAACACATTGTATCTTACTCCAGGAGATGACATGACTATCAAAGTAACTCAGACAAATACAGAAGCGGAATTCTCGGGAATCGGAGCCGAAGCCAATAATTACATGAAGTTCCGTCTTTTTCCGAAAGGTGGTTCTTATCTGGAAGCCGGTGGTAACTTGCGTGGAGATTTTGTATCCACTAAAGCGTTGGTTGACAGCTTGGCCGCTATACGTATGCATACATTGGATACGTTAAGTAATGTGTCTGATGCATTTAAAAAGCTGGAAACAGCACGGATCAAAGCAGATGTTATCAATAGTTATATCTGTTATGCAAGTTATTCAAGGATGTTTGCCGGAGTGAAGAATGAAGAAGAGATGCGGGCTAAATGGAATGAATTTAATGTTTCATTAACTCAGGATGTAACTCCGCTATATAAGGAGATTATGAATGAAGATATGCTGAATGTAGCTGTGGTGCGCGATGTTTTGTCTTATCAGGAAGATTCTACATTAGCTTCTCTTTGGTTTAAAGATATTTCCATTCCTGCGCGTACTACGGAATTATATGCTTGTGCTAAAATAGTTGATAATCTGAGAAATGAAGCTTCAGAACAAACTGTGAACGAGGCGAAGGCATTTTTGCAGACAGTGAAGAATGCTGATTTTGCAACAGAAATTGAAGGAAAGATTGTTCAAGCTTCCAAGTTGCTTCCCGGACAACCTGCCATTGATTTTGAGATGTTGGATGTGGAGGGTAATGTGAAGCATCTTGCAGATTTTAAGGGTAAGGTGATTTATATTGATTTATGGGCGACCTGGTGTGGACCTTGCATTCAGGAATCTCCGGCATTTGAGGCTTTAGGTAAGAAATATGTGGGTAAGGATATCGTTTTTCTTCCGGTTTCTACAGATACTACAACGAAACCTTGGTTAAGGTACTTGGATGGACATAAGAAAGAATTGACTCAATATCATTCCAATGATGTTGCTTTAAAAGAAAGTTGGGCTATCATGTATATTCCTCGTTTTATTTTGATTGACAAGGATTTCAATATTGTGAATGCATACGCTCCACGTCCGTCAAGTGAAGAGATTGGTACTTTGATTGATTCTGTTCTTAATAAATAGTAAATTTATAAATTTTGTTAATGTAACATCCTTTTTAATAGGTATTTTTATTATATTATTTTTAATAATTATCATTAATTTTATAAATAAGAAAAATATATCTGATAAATCAAAAATTATTAATTTGTATAGATGTTTTGGTTATACCAAAAATGATATAACTAAAATTCCTGGAATATATAGTTATACAGGGAAAAATATAAAAATAAAATTCTATGATAAACCAAAAAATAACTGGACTATTGATGGAGAAAAATATAAAGATTTAACAAATGATTATGAAATTAATATTGAAAAAAATATGAAATTTTTACTTCCAAAGAAAAATTTAGATAATTTATTCATAAAATAAATACATGTTTTACTAACATGTATTTTATTTGTCATCTAATTTTTTTGCCATTTCTTGAATCTTTCTAAATCTATGATTTAATCCTGATTTTGTTATTGTTTTTCCTGTTTCCTCTGTCATTATTATACTTAAATCATTTAACGATACATCAGGATATTTTTTTCTATATACAATAACTTCTTGTAATTTTTCATCTAATAAATCAAATCCAATTACATCTTCTAATTTTTTTATATCATTTAATTGATTTTGAGCTGAAGATACTATTTTATCAACATTGGCCTGTTCACAATTATTAAGTCTATTAGTCATATTTTTGTGATCTCTATATATTCTTATATCTTCAAAATATAATAATGCTACATTAGCAGAAATAATTCTTAAAAAATCCCCTATTTTTTCAGATTCTTTAACATATACCATATAATTATTATCTCTAGCTAACATTTTATTATTAATATAAAAATCATTTAAAATATTAGAAACAAAAGACGCTTCACTTTTATTATCTATAAAAAACTCCATATGATATCCCAACTTTTTAGGATCATTAATACTTCCACAAGCAAGAAACATCCCTTTTAAAAAAGCCTTCTTCTCTTCATCACTAGATGTATTAATTTCTTTAAATATATTATCTATATCTTTATAAATTAAATCTAATTTTTCTTTAACCTCTAAAATATAAAGGTTTCTTGCTTTAAATCTTTTCATAGTTCTTGTTGTTAGTTTAATTAATACATTATAGTTAGTTTTTAATAACTTAAATATCCATCTTGCTACTGAAGCATTAACAACCATAACTGTCATCTTATCCTCTTCTAAAGTAGCATTAAACTTTAAATAAGTACATAGAGATGTTAAATCTTCAATATTATTATTTTCTTCTTTAGTAATTTCTTCTTTTATCTGAGTCGTAAACGTCACTTATTATCACTCCTCATTAAATAAGAGAATATCAAATAAGCCGTCTTCAAAGCATCATGTCTTATAATATTATCTTCTAAAGTAAAAATATCATCAGAAATAAGTAAAGTACCCATCTCTTTAACTTTTTTCGTATCTAACTTAACCTGATCTTTCTGCTCTTTAGTCATATATGTTTTAAGTTCTTTACGAGGAAGTTTAGCATTATTTGCTATAACTGCATCTACTCTAACATATTTCTCTAATACTTTTAAATGATCAGATACCCCAAAATTATCTGTTTCTCCTGGCTGAGTAAATAAATTACAAACATACATAGTTTTTGCTTTACTATTATTTATTCTCTCAGCAACTGAAGGAATAATTAAATGAGGAAGAACACTCGTATATAAAGAACCAGGACTAAATATTATAAGATCTGCTTCATCTATCGCCGTAAATACCTTTTTATTTACTTTAATCTTTTTATTATAAGTAAGTTCTTTAATCGGTTCACCATTCTTAGTTATCTGTTCTTCACCAACAATCTTTTTACCATCATCATAATGTCCTACTATTTCAATAACATCATCACTAATTGGTAAAATAGTTCCTTTAATATCTAATAAATTACACAACACTTCAACAGCATCAGTTAAATTCCCTTTAATATCATACATAGCTGCTAATAAAAAATTTTTTACTGCATGATTTTCTAAACTACCATTTTTAAATCTATATTTAAGTAGTTTCTTAACATCTTCATTAGTATTAGCCATACTAGTCATAACAGTACCAATGTCCCCTATTGCTGGAATATTTAATTCTTTCTTTAAAATACCCGTTGATGAACCATTATCACTTACAGAAATAATTGCGGTTACATTTACTGGAAATAGTTTTAATCCTTTTAAAATATGAGACAAACCGGTCCCACCGCCAAATACAACTACGTTTTTCATTTTTTCTTCACCTATTTGTATCATATAATAATATTATGCTTTTAGCAAGAAAATAAGCAAAATTAAGCGTAAAATAAAGTGTTTATTTTAAAGTTTATGAAATACATTTCTATAATTTTGTTGCTATCTACCTTACTTGTACTAGTAATAAAAAAATAGACACTCATTTTAAATGAGTGTTACCAACATTAAGAGGTGACATTCACTTGCAAAATCAAATGTTCCTCTTTTTTATTTTATGAAGTTTCCTTCATCTGTATTCATAATAATATATTTTTTTATTTTTTTCAATTATTTCTTTTAATCCAAGGGTTTTTGGTACACCATTATCCAACATTAAGAAGCTTATTCCATAATTTGTTTGAAATTGTGTATGTTTAAATAGCTTATTTAGAACAACTTGAGCATTAGCATCTTTCTTTAAGGTTATTGTTATTTTAATTCCTTCTTTTAGGTCTGTATGATAATCAGCAATACCTTCTATTGTCTTATTATGGACTAATTCAGCAACTTTATTTTTAAGTTCTGAAGTGTTAACTCCATATGGAACTTCATCTACAATAATATAGTGTTTACCATTTTTTTCTTCTATTTGGGCTTTACTTCTAATAGTTATAGTGCCTTTTCCTGTTTCATATGCCTGTTTGATACCACTATTGCCTAGTATTATGCCACCTGTAGGAAAATCTGGGCCCTTAATATGATTCATTAGCCCTATAACATCGATATCTGGGTTATCTATATATGCAATGCATCCATCTATTACTTCACCTAGGTTGTGAGGGGGAATATTAGTTGCCATACCTACAGCGATTCCCATTGTTCCATTTACTAGGATATTTGGGAATCTTGATGGTAATACAGTTGGCTCTTTTTCGCTTTCATCGAAGTTTGGTGTGAAATTAACTGTATCTTTCTTGATATCTCTTAACAATTCTAGGGATATTTTTGAGAGTCTTGATTCGGTATAACGCATTGCTGCTGCACCATAACCTTCGATATTACCAAAGTTTCCGTGTCCATCAACAAGCATGTATCTGTAACTGAAATCTTGAGCCATTCTTACCATTGCTTCATATATACTTGAGTCTCCATGTGGATGGTATTTTCCCATTACATCTCCGACAATTCTTGCACTCTTTTTATGCGGTTTATCTGGAGTGTAACCTGATTCGTACATTGAGTAAAGAATTCTTCTATGAACTGGTTTTAAACCATCTCTTAAGTCTGGAAGCGCACGTGATACTATAACGCTCATTGAGTATTCTAAGAAGGATGTTTTTACTTCATTTACTATGTTATTTTCTTCTAATCTGTCTCTACTATGATCCATTTTTTACCTCCTAAATATCTAGATTTTCTACAAATGTAGCATTATCTTCTATAAATTTACGACGTGGTTCTACTTCTTCACCCATTAGTCTAGTGAATATTTCGTCTGCTTGCATTAGGTCATCAACTGTAATTTTTCTAAGAACTCTTGTGTTAATATCCATTGTTGTTTCATTAAGTTCTTCGGCATCCATTTCACCTAAACCTTTCATACGCATAACGTCTGGTTTAGTAGTTGCTGGAAGTGATGCAAGATATTCTGCTTTTTCGTCTTCATTTAGTACATATTTAATCGTTTTTCCGTGCTTAATACAGAATAATGGTGGCTGGGCAGCATATACGTGTCCTGCTTCAACAATTGGTCTAAAAAAACGATAAAATAGTGTTAAAAGTAGTACTCTGATGTGTGAACCATCAACATCGGCATCGGTCATAATTATTATTTTGTGATATCTTAATTTATTTAAGTCGAATTCTTGACCTATTCCTGTACCAAATGCGGTAATAATTGTTCTTATTTCTTCGTTT
>ERZ791729.205-NODE-205-length-35452-cov-2.461875_pt1 | contig 35452 bp, 30 predicted proteins | sample MGYA00510043_ERZ791729 | MGnify/ENA primary metagenome ERZ791729 (study PRJEB30046, sample SAMN00715149) | human gut metagenome | study: EMG produced TPA metagenomics assembly of the A metagenome-wide association study of gut microbiota in type 2... | reverse complement strand
ATCTGCTTTTGGACGAGCCGACCAACCACCTCGATGTCACGACGATTGAGTGGCTTGAGGGCTATCTGAAGTCGTACCCGAAGGCAGTGGTTGTCGTATCCCATGACCGTATGTTTCTCGACAATGTGGTAGATGTGGTATACGAGATAGAGTACGGCACAGCAAGGCGCTATCCGGGCAATTATACCAATTTTATCGCCCGCAAAAAGGAAAACTACGACAAGCAGATGAAGGATCACATCGCCCAGCAGAAGGAGATAGAGCGTTTGCAGCGTATGGTTACGCGCTTCAAGGGCAAGCCGACCAAGACATCCATGGCGCAGTCAAAGCAGAAGGCTATCGACCGCATGGTGATTATCGAGGCGCCGGACAAGTACGACAACAAGACCTTCCGTGCCAATTTCCAGCCCGAAAAGGAGACCGGAAACGATGTGCTTTATACATCAGAGCTTGCAATCGGCTATGACCATCCGCTCTCCGTAGTGTCGCTTGATTTGAAAAGAGGCGAAAAGCTTGGCATACTCGGCGGAAATGGACTTGGAAAATCGACATTTTTAAAGACTATCGTGGGTAAGATCCCTGCGCTTTCAGGCGAGTACCGCTTTGGAACCAACGTGCAGATAGGATATTTCGACCAGCAGATGGCCGTGTATACAAGCAACAAGACTGTGCTCGATGATTTTTGGGATGAGTATCCGAATCTCACGGAAACCGAGGCCAGAAATGCACTCGGAGCCTTCCTTTTTTCAGGGGAGGACGTGTTCAAGAACGTAAATATGCTCTCAGGAGGAGAAAAGGTCAGACTGGCGCTTTGCAAGATTTTAAAGACCAGACCGAACGTGCTCGTGCTCGATGAGCCAACTAACCATATGGATATCGTGGGCAAGGAAACGCTCGAGAGCATGCTTAAGGACTACAAGGGCACACTGATTTTTGTATCACACGACAGATATTTTGTGAAAAAGGTAGCCACACAGCTGCTTGTGTTTGAGGATGGCACGACCAATCTCTATCAGTTTGGCTATGAGCAGTATCAGGAAAAGCTCGATCGTGAGGCAGAGGAAAGCAAAAATGTATACAGAGGCAATGCAATATTTGGCGGTGCGATAAGCCAGAACGGCAGCAGTCAGACAGGCAGTGATGCAAACCGGAGCACGTCACAAACCGCTGCAGCAGGTAATGTGGGCGAAAGCACCAATGCAAATAGCGCAGCCCAGGCAGGCGGCATGGCTGTCTCATCAACCGGCAAGGCATACTACAACCCGGGCAAGGAACGCTCAAAGATACAAAAAAAGGTCAAAAAGGCCGAGGAGGACCTGGCGGTCAAGGAAGCAAAGCTCGATGAGCTCAAGGCCGAGCTTATGAAGCCGGAGTATCAGTCAAGCTACTCAAAGCTCACGGAAATCCAGAACGAAATAAACGCTCTCGAGGAAGAAATCCTTATAGATATGGAGGCGTGGGAGGAGCTTTCATCTCAGCTTGAGGCGCTGGGATAGGTTAGATGCACTGTGGTAGCTTAGAACGTTGTGATAGCTTAGATGTGCTGTTGTAGTTGAGAAATGTTGCGATAGTGTATAAAAAATCACTCGACTTGATGTTTTTTATTCTGATGAAATCCCTAATCATAGCGAAATCAAGCGATTTCGCGAAAAACCGTAAATAAACCCTTGATTATTTATATAAATTGCATAAAAATGATTGATGAAAACGAAATTTATGGTATAATATTTACATGATACAGACAACGTATCAAATAAACGATAAAGGGGTTGGACATCATGAGAATAACAATTTCAGGAAAAAACATCGAATTAACAGAGGGGCTTAAGCAGGCAGTAGAGGAGAAGCTGTCAAAGCTGGAGAAGTTTTTTAAACCGGACACAGACGTATACGTTACACTCAGCGTAGAAAAGGATAGACAGAAAATCGAGGTTACTATCCCGGCAAAGGGACATGTTATCCGTTCAGAGCAGGTCAGCAACGATATGTACGTATCAATTGACCTAGTAGAGGAAGTAATCGAGAGACAGCTTCGCAAATACAGAACCAAGATTTCCGCAAAGAAGTATGCACCGGCGATATTCCAGGATGATTTCGTGGAGGCAGACGATGCAGAGGACGAGGAAATCAAGATTGTCCGTACAAAGAGATTTGGTATGAAGCCTATGTATCCTGAGGATGCATGCATCCAGATGGAGCTCTCAGGCCACGATTTCTTCGTATTCAGAAATGCAGAGAATGACGAAGTAAATGTAGTCTACAAGAGAAAAGGACATACATACGGACTTATCGAACCGGAATGTTAGACTCTTGTTTTTCATCATAATTTAACCTTTCTTTCATCGAAAACCGGTAGCCGTTGGCTGCCGGTTTTTTATATTAACCATTTATATAAATTTTAAAAAATGAAATAATTAGAACAAAAACCTCAAAATATAGTACAAATTTATCATTACAAAAATTCTGATATAAAAAGAGCAATATTAAACAAAAACCAACTAAATTAAACCTAAAACCATGTCGTATTTTGTCGAAAACTGCTAATCACCTATCAATATTAAATCTTCTAATAGAAATCTTCAAAATACAAGCGCGTAACGCGCCTAGAATATTGATATATTATATGGAAAAATGAATCCACCAACAAAGAGTGAAATTTCGCAAAAGCGACAAAATTTCAAAAGAAAGACAAAAAAAGAAGTTCTACGAAAAATACAATCGATGGAGGGATGAAATATTTGGGAAGAATTTATTATGAACAGAAAGGACTTATTAACCTCGATGATATCGTAGATATATTTATTGAGGTGGGAAATATACACAATTACCTGGAAAATGCAGCCTTGCGGATTTTGCTTTTTGGCAATCCTGAGCTGAATTTTTATCAGTGCCGATTATTAGTATTGAAGTACGGAGAATCACTTTCACAGGATGATTTGCACGGGCGGATGGTATTTATGAGAATGATACAGCTGCTGGAAGCCAACACAGTTTAAAATAAAATGAGAATTTCTTTTTTGACCGGGCAACCGGTCTTTCTTTTTTGCACAAATGGTGTTATAATTTTGAAGAAATTATGTTGATTACTCATAGCTTTAAAAAAGAAGCACTGCATTGTGTTTAATTAAACCAAAGCATGATAATTCAATCAAAGAAAAGAGGACAAAAATGAACATCGTAGTACTTGCCGGAGGGCTCAGCACAGAGAGAGATGTTTCCTTCAAGACAGGAAGCATGGTAGCTAAGGCGCTCAAAGAGAACGGCCACAAAGTTATATTATTGGATGTATTTATGGGATATAGTGACAGGGAGGAGGACCTGACAGGTATATTTGACCGCGCGGACGAGATAAGCGTGCAGGTCAGCGATATTCCGACAGAGGCACCTGACCTCGCAAAGGTAAAGGCTTCCAGAAAGGACCAGTCACCTTGCTTCTTCGGACCAAATGTCATCAAAATGTGTCAGATGGCGGACATTGTTTTCATGGCTCTCCACGGAGAAAACGGAGAGAACGGAAAGATACAGGCAGCATTTGACCTCTTCGGTGTCAAATATACAGGCAGCGATTATTTAAGCTCAGCCATCGCCATGAACAAGGAGACATCAAAGCAGTTCTTCCTTGCAAACGGTATCCCTACTCCAAAGGGTATTTCCATGACAAGAGCGACCAGACAGGACGATATCACAAAGCTTGACCTGACACTTCCATGCGTGGTAAAGCCATGCTGCGGCGGTTCAAGCATCGGTGTCACCATCGTTAAGGATGCGGCAGAGTTCAAGGCGGCACTTGACGATGCCTTCAAGTGGGAAAATGAGCTGGTTATCGAGGAGTTTGTACAGGGCAGGGAGTTCTCTGTCGGCGTTATCGAGGGCAAGGCTCTTCCTATTATAGAGATTGCACCGAAGGAGGGCTTCTACGATTATAAGAATAAATACAAGGCGGGCAGTACAGTAGAGACATGTCCGGCCGAGCTTCCTGAGCAGGTGACAAAGGATATGCAGCACTATGCCGAGGAGGTTGCGCGTGTTATCGGGCTTGACACATATTCACGCTCAGACTTTTTACTCAATGACAAAAATGAGATGTTCTGCCTCGAGGCAAACACACTGCCTGGCATGACTCCGACCAGTCTTCTGCCACAGGAGGCAGCGGTTATCGGCATGAGCTTTAATCAGCTCTGTGAGCATCTGATTGACATATCTTTGAAAAAATATGAGGTGTAGCATGTCGAATAAGTACATGAAGAATCTTACATTTGCAAATATTGCTAAAGCCTGCGAGGGCACATACATAGGCGATGAGACACAGCTCGATACGACAATCACCGGCGCAGTCATTGACAGCAGACAGGTGAAGGAGGGCTATCTTTTTATCCCGATAAAGGGAGAAAGGGTGGACGGACACAGATTCATTCCGACTGTGTTTGAGCAGGGGGCGGCAATTGTGCTCTCTGAGCATGAGCTGACGGATCCGGCAGGCCCATATGTGCTTGTTGAATCAACCACCGATGCCATGAAAAAGCTCGCGGCATTTTACAGAAAAAGCCTTGATATCAAGGTGGTGGGTATCACCGGAAGTGTCGGTAAGACCAGCACCAAGGAGATGATATCGTCAGTTCTTGAGCAGAAATACAGCGTCCACAAGACCGCAGGTAATTTCAACAACGAGATAGGCCTGCCACTCACCATTTTCGGAATCAGGGAAAGCCATCAGGTAGCGGTGCTCGAGATGGGCATATCTGATTTTGGCGAGATGCACAGACTTTCTACTATGTCTTGCCCGGATGTCATGGTCATCACAAATATCGGCTACTGCCATCTGGAGTTTTTGGGCGACAGGGATGGTGTGCTTAAAGCCAAGACAGAGTGCTTTGAGCATATGATGCCGGATGCGGTCGCAGTGCTGAATGCAGATGACGACAAGCTGGCCACAGTGCAGACGGTAAATGGAAAGCCTGCCATATACTATGGCAAGGAATCGGCTTCGGACGTTCATAAATCAGTATATACCACAAATATTGAAAACCTGGGCTTTGACGGAATGAAGGCTCATTTTGTCACTCCGGAGGGTGAGTTCGATGCACACATCCACATCCCGGGTGAGCACAATGTATACAATGCCATGGCGGCAGCAGCTGTCGGATTGCAGCTTGGCCTCACAATAGCTGAGATAAAATCAGGAATCGAGAAAGCAGAGACAATCGCAGGCCGTACCAATTTCATCAAAACGCATGGCATGACAGTGATAGATGACTGCTACAATGCAAATCCTGTATCCATGAAATCCTCTATCGAGGTGCTTTCACATGCAAAGGGCAGGACAATAGCAGTGCTTGGCGACATGGGAGAGTTGGGAAGTGATGAGAAAAAGCTGCACCATGAGGTAGGCGAAGCAGTTGGAGAGAATCATATCCATACACTTTTTGCCGCAGGAGAGCTGGCAAAGGAATATGCAGCCGGAGCAGCGGAGAAATCATCCGATGTAGACATCCACTATTTCGAGGATAGGTTGACCATGACACAGGAGCTTCTTTCATATGTGAAGGAGGGCGACACCATACTGGTGAAGGCATCGCACTTCATGGAGTTTCCGAAGGTGGTAGAGGCACTGAGTAAATAAAAATAAGGTGAAAACTAATCAGTAAAAATTAATTCGATATTTAATAATTGCGAGGGATGGATATTCTCCAAGCCTCATAATATTATAAAAGAAAGAGAGAAAAATAATGGCACAGAATCCAATCGTAACAATCACAATGGAAAACGGCGATGTAATCAAGGCGGAGCTTTATCCGGAAATCGCACCAAACACAGTAAACAACTTTATCAGCTTAATCAATCACAACTTCTATGACGGAGTATGCTTCCACCGTGTAATCAAGGGCTTTATGCTCCAGGGCGGAGATCCTGACGGAAACGGCACAGGCGGCCCTGGCTATGAAATCAAGGGTGAGTTCACACACAACGGTTTCAAAAATGACTTAAAGCACACAGCCGGTGTACTTTCAATGGCACGTACCATGATACCTGACTCAGCAGGCAGCCAGTTCTTCATCATGCATCAGGATGCACCACATCTCGACGGCGAGTATGCGGCATTCGGCAAAGTAATCGAGGGCATGGATGTGGTAAACAAGATCGCTGAGGTGCGCACAGACTACATGGACAAACCACTTGAGGCTCAGGTCATGAAGACAGTTACAGTTGAGACCTTCGGAGTGGACTATCCGGAGCCGGAGACAGTTTAATGATAATAATTATTGATGAGGCAAGCGCAAAACTTGCCTCTTTTTACTATCATGACGAGATATTCAAGCTGCAGTGGAGAAGTGTGGCAGGCAAGGCATCTATGTCAGAAGAGCTGCAAGAAAAACTGTATGTTGCACTACTGGGAAAATTGCTGGATGAGTTGCAGAAGAAACTGCCAGATGAGCAGCAGAATAATTTGTGTGTGTATGAAATAAAAAATAATTCAGGATATACAGAATCTGCAGATAACACCGCGAAAGCTAATATGGGAAATCAAAGAATCCCGAAAGCTCCCACAGACTGCATCTGGATAGTCTCAAACCGGCAGCAGAAGCAAATAGCTGACTCGCTCGGCATAGCATCAGTAGGAGAACCGCAGTGCGGCACGCGCTATGCAGTCGAGAGCCTTGCAGAGCTTGATATTGAGTATCTGGAGCGGGTGCGCAGGCGGTATAATCACATCCCGTGGGACATCGGTGAGACAGACAGGTGTCTGATACGTGAGCTGTCCCTGTCAGACCTTCCTGCGCTCTATGAGCTCTATGACAAGCCCGGCATGACAGACTTTGTGGAGCCACTTTACGACTATGAGACAGAGCTTGAATACCAGAAAGCATATATAGAGAACATGTATGGCTTTTACGAGTATGGCATGTGGCTTGTATTTTCCAGAGAAACAGGGAAGCTGATAGGACGGGCAGGGCTTGAGCACAATGAAATGGGCTACATGATAGAACCGGAATTATGGAACCAAGGCTATGCCACGGAGGTGTGCCGATTCATCATAGACTACGCGCGCGAAAACACAGACTTTGAAGAGCTTTACTGCCGGATAGACGAGAAAAATACGGCATCGGTGCGCCTTGCCAAAAAGCTTGGATTTACAAATAGCGGGCATATGGATGATGATATAAACGCTTCTATATATAGAAAAAATATAAAAAACATAAAAAACAATGAAAAACATTGAAAAATATGCAATTAGGCAATAAAATATAAACATAGTTTAACGATTTGGAGGACGAAAAAATGAAACAATACGCATATGGAGTAGATATAGGTGGAACAACTGTAAAGATAGGCTTTTTTGAGACCACAGGAAAGCTTGTCGATACATGGGAGATTCCTACACGCACAGAGAATTCAGGCGAGCTCATCCTGCCTGATATTGCAGCATCCATCAAGGAAAATAACGAGAAGCACGGCATCGAGATGGGTGACATCGAGGGCGTAGGCATGGGAGTGCCGGGACCTATAAAGGATGACGGAACAGTATTGAAGTGTGTCAACCTCGGCTGGGGTGTGTTCAACGTGGCACAGTCACTCTCAGTACTGTGCGGCGGCATCAAGGTAAAGGCCGGAAACGATGCCAACGTAGCTGCGCTCGGTGAGATGTGGCAGGGCGGTGGAAAGGGCCATCAGGATGTAGTCATGATCACACTCGGCACAGGCGTAGGCGGAGGAATCATCCGCGAGGGCAGAATCGTAGCCGGAATAAACGGAGCAGGCGGAGAGATAGGACATATGCCTATGGTAGATGATGAGTCAGAGTGCTGTGGCTGCGGCAAGAAGGGCTGCTTAGAGCAGTATGCATCAGCAAACGGTCTCGTAAGAGTGGCAGAGAGATACATTGCAGCACACAGGGATGTGGCAACAAAGCTTGATTTAAATGCAGGCTTCACAGCCAAGGATGTATGCGATGCGGCAAAGGCAGGAGATGCAGCGAGCATTGCGGCAGTAGAGCAGTCTATGAAGCTTCTCGGCAAGGCAATGGCAGCAGTAGCATGCGTCATGGACCCTGAGGTATTTGTTGTCGGCGGAGGCCTTTCAAAGGCAGGCAGCATCATCATCGATACAGCAGCAAAGTACTATAAAGAGTATGCTTTCCATGCAAGCCGTGAGACAGAGATCAAGCTCGCCACACTCGGCAACTCAGCCGGCATGTATGGCGGAGTAAAGATGGTTATCGGCTAACAACATAAGATTGCAATTTTTAAAGAAATAAAATATAATGGCTACTAAAGATACACTACAATCGAGGTGAGACTATTGGCAGATTACTCAACAGAAGAATTAGAAAAAATAGCGGACAAATTTCGCTCAGATACCAGCGGTATAAGGGGAACAAAGGATTTTACGAGCCCAGAGGAGCTTTACGATGAGCTGAAAAAGGAAATCAAAAAGTACCATCCGTCGGATGACACGAGCCTTGTGGACAAAGCCTACAGGGTAGCTTATGATGCTCATAAGGGTCAGGCGCGTAAGTCAGGAGAGCCTTATATCATACATCCGCTTTGTGTTGCCATAATACTCGCCGAGCTCGAGCTGGATAAGGAAACCATTGCAGCAGGACTGCTCCATGATGTGCTGGAGGATACCATCATGACCATGGATGAGATGCGTGCGGAGTTTGGGGACGATGTCGCACATCTGGTGGATGGTGTCACGAAGTTGAAGCACCTGCATCTGACAGACAGCACCAAGGATCCGAAGGACAAGAATGCGGACAGGCTTGAGATGCAGGCTGAGAATCTGCGCAAGATGTTTCTCGCCATGGCAAAGGATATCAGGGTCATCCTCATAAAGCTGGCAGACAGACTGCACAATATGCGTACACTCAAGTACCAGTCCAAGGAGGCACAGCAGCGTATCGCCAGAGAGACACAGGATATCTATTGCCCTATCGCACAGCGACTTGGTATCAGCAAGATAAAGATAGAGCTCGAGGACCTTTGTATGAAGTACCTCTATCCGGATGCCTACTACGATCTGGTAGAGAAGGTAGCCCTCAGAAAGACAGAGCGCGACACCTACATCCAGGGCCTGGTAAACGATGTCAAGAAGTATGTTTCAGATGCCGGTATCAAGGCAGAGATATACGGCAGGGCAAAGCATTTCTTCAGTATATATAAGAAGATGGTCAATCAGGACAAGACTATAGACCAGATATATGACCTCTTTGCCATCAGAATTCTGGTGGATACCATACCGGACTGCTACGCAGTGCTTGGTATCATACATGAGAAGTATAAGCCTATACCGGGCCGTTTCAAGGACTATATTGCCATGCCGAAGCAGAACATGTACCAGTCGCTTCACACGACACTCATAGGCCCGAGCGGACAGCCGTTTGAGATACAGATACGTACCTATGAGATGCATCGTACAGCTGAGTACGGTATCGCAGCGCACTGGAAGTACAAGGAAGCAAACAACGGCAATGCCACTACCACCACTGTCACAGAGGAGGAGAAGCTCAGCTGGCTGCGCCAGATACTCGAGTGGCAGCAGGACATGTCGGATAATAAGGAGTTTATGACTTTATTAAAGAGTGATTTAAATTTATTCTCCGATAATGTATTTGCATTCACACCGTCCGGCGATGTAAAGAACCTGCCAAAGGGCTCCACACCTATAGACTTTGCCTACAGCATACACTCTGCGGTCGGCAACAAGATGGTCGGTGCCAAGGTAAACGGCAAGCTGGTGCCGATAGACTATGTCATCAAAAACGGTGACCAGATAGAGATAATCACCTCACAGAACTCCAAGGGACCAAGCCGTGACTGGCTCAAGGTCGTAAAGAGCACACAGGCCAAGAACAAGATCAACCAGTGGTTCAGAAGTGAGCTCAAGGAGGAGAATATACAGCACGGCAAGGATCTGATAGCAGCCTATGCCAAGGCAAAAGGTATCAACTTTGCTGAGATAAACAAGCCTGAGTATCAGGAGAAAATACGCCGCAAATACGGCTTCCACGACTGGAACTCATGCCTTGCAACCGTCGGACACGGCGGACTCAAGGAGAGCCAGATAGTCAACAGGATGTACGACGAGTACAAGAAGGATCATGTGGTGCCTGTGACAGATGCAGATGTGCTTGGCAGCATCGCAGAAAAGCAGCAGGCAGCAGCAGGCATACAGCCGGAGCACAAGTCAAAGAGCGGTATTGTGGTACACGGGCTCTATGACGTGGCTGTACACTTCTCGAAGTGCTGCAATCCTGTTCCGGGAGATGAAATAGTGGGCTTTGTCACAAGAGGCCGAGGCATCTCCATCCACAGGACAGACTGCGTGAATATTATCAATCTGTCCAAGATAGAAAAGGACAGGCTCATAGAAGCAGAGTGGCAGGATACAGCCCTCATGGACAACGGTGCCGAGTATCAGGCAGACCTGAAGATATTCTGTCATGACAGGCCGGGACTGCTCGTAGATATCACAAAGATATTTACCGAGAAGGAAATCAATATCAGTGGTATCCAGTCCAAGACCAGCAAGCAGGGCATCGCTACAATCGAGGTGTTTTTCAATATCAAAGGCAGGGACCAGATAAAGGTTCTCGTGGAGAAGCTCAGACAGATAGAAAGTGTAATAGACGTAGAGAGGACCACCGGCTAAATCCCGGTGGTTCTTGCGTGAAGCATAACATATAACAGACAAGGAGTACACTCATATGGTAAATATGAAGATAGACCACTTCGTAGTGGGACCGGTGCAGACCAACTGCTACTTTGTCACCAATATAAAGACAAAGGAAATGATAATAATAGACCCGGGCGCGTGTGCTAATCAGCTCGCCAAAAAAGTGGACGAATCAGGCGCAAAGCCTGTAGCGATACTGCTCACACACGGACACTTTGACCATGCCACGGATGCAAAGCCGCTCGCAGACCGCTACGGCATCAAGATATATATACATGAGGCAGACAAAGCCACACTCGATGACCCACAGCTCAATGTCAGCTACATGATGGGCCAGTCAAAGACCTTTTATGCAGATGTATTTTTGAAGGATAAGCAGGAGCTTGACATTGCGGGCTTTCACATAGTAGTGCTTCACACACCGGGGCATACACCGGGCGGCTGTTGCTATTATTTCCCGTATGAGGACGTGATCTTTACAGGCGATTCGCTGTTTTGCGGCTCAATCGGACGTACGGATTTCAAGGGCGGCAGCATGTCAGACCTCGTGCGCACAGTGAAGGAAAAAATCATGACACTGCCTGAGCATACAGAGGTGTACCCGGGCCACAACGACACAACAACCATAGAAAACGAGAGGATGTATAACCCTTACTTATGATAGTAGTAGTATTTAATAAACCGGATTTTGAATATGATGTGCACTCACTGCTTAAGGAGTTCTTCCCTCAGGAGGAGGTGCAGATGTACTATAGCTGCCCACCTGATGAGGTGGAGGGCAAAAACCTGGCCTGCACACACCACGAGATGACAGACGATGGCGCAAAAGAATTTGCGGATGCCTCACAGGTATTTAAGATAGACTATGTGGGCAATGAAATTGCAGTGGAGTGGACGCTGAATATGGCCGGCGGAAATAATTCCATGACAGATGATATGCAGCAGGCTGACGAAAGTGACATTAAAACAGCCGGAGAAAGTATCTGCACAAAAATATCCGTGACCGGCACAGACCGCAAGGAAACCAAAAACCGCCTCAAGCTCGCCCTGTATTCCATGATAGAAAAGGGCACAGGAAAGAGCCTTCCGTGGGGCACACTCTCAGGCATCAGACCGACCAAGATAGCCATGAAATGCATAGAGGACGGCATGAGCGATAAGGAAACCTACGATTATCTGAAGGAAACCTACCTCGCAAGCGATGAGAAAATCGATCTCTCAATAGGCATAGCAAAGCGTGAGAAGGCACTGCTCGATAAGGTGGACTATGACAACGGCTACAGCCTGTATATAGGCATACCCTTCTGCCCGAGCACCTGTGCATACTGCTCGTTTACCTCATACCCGCTCGGCGTGTGGAAAAACCGCGTAGACGATTACCTCGATGCACTCGAGAAGGAGATAGACTACACGGCGCAGAAGTTCTACCACAAGAAGCTAAACTCCATCTACATAGGAGGCGGCACACCGACCACACTAAGCCCTGCGCAGCTTGACAGGCTTATCAGAAAAATCAAATGCAGCTTTGATTTAAAGGACTGTCTGGAATTTACAGTGGAGGCAGGCAGACCGGACTCCATCACGAAAGAAAAGCTTATGGCACTAAAGAAAAACGGCATCAGCCGTATATCAGTAAATCCACAGACCATGAAGCAGCAGACACTTGATATAATAGGAAGACATCACACAGTAGACGATACGATACAAAGCTTCAAGCTCGCGCGTGAGCTGGGCTTTGACAACATAAACATGGACCTCATCATGGGCCTTCCCGAGGAGACACTCGATGATGTAAGGCACACAATGGAGCTTGTGAAGGAGCTGGCGCCTGACAACGTCACCATCCATTCACTCGCAGTAAAGCGAGCTGCAAGACTCACCATCTTCAAGGACCGTTACAGCGATATGCAGATGGTCAACACTCAGGAACATATGGATCTCTGCGCAGTCTACTGTAAGCAGATGGGGCTTGAGCCATACTACCTCTACAGGCAGAAGGGCATGGCAGGCAACATGGAAAACGTGGGCTATGCGGCAAAGGGCAAGGCCGGCGTATACAACATACTGATCATGGAGGAAAAGCAGACCATCGTGGCGTGCGGCGCCGGAGCAAGCACCAAGCGAGTCTGGCCCATACCGAATCCGGATGGCACACACCGCATTGACAGATGCGAGAATGTCAAGGATGTAGGGCAGTATATCGCAAGGATTGATGAGATGATAGAGAGGAAGCGGAGGCTGTTTGAGGAAAAATAGGCAGCATGACATATAATAATGTATAATTATTGGTGCTGTAATATCATAGCGATTAGCGAATGTGTCGAAAATTGTAAAGAAAACCTAATATTCATTGACAAAGAATTAAAAATGGGTGAAAATATATTATTGAAAAACTGATTAGATACAGAAAAAGATACAAATAACCGAATAAAACATACAAAAAACAAAACAGGCTAAAAATATTCGGGGGGGGGTACAAAGGTACCTCCCCTAGAACAGGTATAAAGGAAAATAAAAGATACCACAAGGAGAATTTGGAAAGAATGTACAGAAAGAAAGGCAGAGGATGGACAAAGCATATAGATTTTATGCTTATAGATATCGCATGCATTGTTATAGCATTTTTTATTTCATATGTGATACGCTTCGGCTTTAATAACCCATATGTGGACAAGGACTACCGTATACTGGGGGTAGCATTTCTTCTGATAGATTTCTTTGTGGAGATAATGGCAGACTCATTCAAGAATGTCCTAAAGAGAGGATATCTGGATGAGCTTATATCGACCTGCAAGCACGCAATGCTTGTATTTCTGGCGACAGCGCTATTTCTGTTCACTACACAGATGGCTGATATATACTCGCGATTATCATTTTATATCATGTTTCCAATCTATGTGACAATATCATATGTAGCAAGAATTGCACTCAGGAGCTTCCTTAAGAAAAGGGGCTTCGGAACATCTAAGAAATCACTGCTTGTCATAGCACCGGATGCCATGCTTCGTGATACACTGCGCACAGTGGAGAAAAGCTGCATAGGCTATACAAAGATAGTAGCAGCTTCACTGGATACAGACATGAAGGGCAAGACTATATGCAGCATACCGATAGTTGCAAACCACGATGACATAGTGGACTATGCGTGCGATGAGTGGGTGGATGAGGTGCTCATACCGCCGTGCAGCGAGGATGAATATCCGGAGAAAATGGCAGATATATTCCTGGAGATGGGAATAGCAGTACATACAGGAATAGCCAAAAACGGCACAGCCCAAGGCGGTTATAAGCAGATAGAAAAGATAGGCGACTACACCGTAGTCACATCAAGCGTGAACTATGCAAATACCAGTGCACTTCTGGTAAAGAGGGGCATGGATATAGTCGGAGGACTGGTGGGCTGCCTGTTCACACTTATCATCATGATATTTGTGGGACCGATGATATACATAGCATCGCCGGGACCGATATTCTTCTCGCAGGAGAGAGTCGGCAGAAACGGCAGAAAGTTCAAGATGTACAAATTCCGCAGCATGTATATGGATGCCGAGGAGCGAAAGAAGGAGCTTGCGGCACAGAATAAAGTGGGCGACGGAATGATGTTCAAGATGGACTTTGACCCGAGAATAATAGGCAATAAGGTGCTACCAAACGGAAAAAAGAAAACCGGAATTGGACAGTTTATCAGGAAAACAAGCCTGGATGAATTCCCACAATTCTTCAATATACTAGTAGGAGATATGAGCTTGGTAGGCACCAGGCCACCGACACTCGATGAGTGGGAGAAGTATGAGCCACACCATAGAGCCAGAATGTCATTCAGACCGGGACTGACCGGGCTGTGGCAGGTGAGTGGCAGGAGCAATATCACGGACTTTGATGAGGTCGTAAAACTAGATCAGGAATACATCAATAACTGGAGCGTTGGATTGGACATTAAAATTCTGTTGAAGACTATAGTGGTTGTATTTAGAAAAGATGGGTCAATGTAAGAAAAACGTATAAGAGTAGGAACTACAATAAGGGAGAAAATCTAACATTGGAAAAGAAGAAATTAAAAATAGCCATGCTGGACATGAGTGATAACAGGAACAAATAGTCGCGGACTGACAGAGTGAAAATAAAGAACGAACACTGGTGACGGTGTGGGGAAAAGAAGGAGTAGTAGAGGAAATGGCTGATATAAGTACAAAACAGATTGATCGTAACCTACATGTGGTATATGCATCTGATGATAAATTTGCGGAGATACTTGGCGTATCACTTACATCTCTATATATGAATAATAAGGAAATGGAACAGATTAATGTTTATGTGCTCGATAGTGGAATCGCGGCTTCTAATAAGGAAAAGCTTGATTCACTTTCTGAGAAGTTTGGTCGAGCTCCCATTCAGTGGCTTGAGGCTAAAAATATTAGTGAAGTGTTGAAGATAGATGTGGCTATTGATAGAGGCTCTCTTAGCCAGTATGCACGTCTTTTTGTGTCTAGTGTACTTCCATCTGATTTTAAACGAGTTTTGTATTTAGACTGCGATATTATAATTGCGCAGAGTTTGGAAGAACTCTGGAACCTTGATATGCATGGGAAGACCATCGCGGCTCTCAAAGATGCTTTCAGCAAATGGTATCGGGTGAACGTTGATCTGGAGCCAAACGATATTATGTTCAATTCCGGAGTTATGCTCATTGATCTTGATAAGTGGAAGGAACACAAGGTTGAAGAAAGGCTGATGAAATTCATCAGTGAGAAGAATGGAAAGATTCAGCAGGGAGATCAGGGGGCTCTTAATGCAGTACTTACTTATGATACATATTGCTTTGAGCCTAGATTTAACTCAGTCACCATCTTCTATGATTTTAATTACAAGGAAATGATGATCTATCGGAAACCGCCAAAGGGATTTTACACGGAGGCACAGATTAGAGAGGCTACTGAGCATCCTGTTATCATTCATTTCACTACGTCTTTTTTAAGTAGAAGACCATGGATTGAAGGGTGCCAGCATAGGTATCTTGGAGAGTGGAAGAAGTACAAGGATATGAGTCCTTGGAAGAATGCTCCAATTTGGAAATACGCTAAATTAGGTGGTATTCGAGGTTGGTATATAGAATCAATCGAAAAAATTCCAAGGAGGATGACAATCCGACTGTCTGGTGTACTTCAGGCGTTTGGTAGACCCTGGATAAACAGAATTAAATATAAGATAAAGGTGTAGTGAAAGTGAACGAAATGATAAACATATATATCGTAAAGCATAAAAAAAGTTGGAGTCCATCAATGGATGGATTTGTACCAATTCAAGTTGGCGCATTTCAATCAAAAGATAAAATATGTGAGGTGACTGATGCTACAAAAGAAAATATTTCTTCAAAGAATGCCTCTTATTGTGAATTGACAGCGCTATATTGGATGTGGAAAAACGATAAAAGTGAATATTTAGGATTAGTACATTATAGAAGATATTTTTATAGACATATGTTAAATTTTAAGTCCAAAAATGTAGCATCACCAGAATATCTTTATCATCTATTAAAAGAATATGATATGGTTCTTCCTAAAAAGACAGTCATGCTCAAGAAAAATGTATGTGAGAATTATGCCGATCGGCATAATAAATCCGATTTGATGGTATGCAGAGAAATAATTTCAATGTCTTGTCCTGAGTACATTGAAGCATTTGATAAGACCTTAGAGTCTCACAAATACTATCCGTTCAATATGGTGGTTACTTCAAAAAAATTATTTGATGCGTACTGTAGTTGGTTGTTCAACATACTTGAGTTGGCTGAGAAGAGGATAGACATTTCTAAATATGACAATTACAACAAACGGGTATTTGGTTTTTTAGCAGAGAGACTGTTTAATGTGTGGATAAATTATAATTGTTCAATATCAATTAAGGAATTACCAGTATATAACTGCGAGGATAAAATGGAGATGCAGTATTTGAAAAGGGTTTTGGATGATTTAAAGGGAATACTGCTGAGGTGAAAAAATGAAAAACGTGGCAATAATAACATACCATGGAGCATATAACTATGGTTCTGTATTTCAGGCATATGCAACACAAGAAGCTTTAAAAAAACTGGGATATGATACATGTATTATCAATTACAGAATGAAGGAACAGAAACGTTACTATAGCTTATATCGTACCAGTTATGGGATGAAAATCTTCCTAAAAGATTTACTACAATTTCCTATCCAAAATAAACGAGCTTATAGGAACCAAAGATTTGAGGAGTTTATTTCAAATTACTTAAACTTATCTCAAGAAGTAGATGAGCCAGAAAAAGTAAATGAAATTGTTAATGATTATCAAGTCTTATTAAGCGGAAGCGATCAGATTTGGAATAAAAATTCAAATGAATTGTTTAATGCACCAGATGAGTACATGAAACCATATTTCTGGGCTGGATGTAAAGGAAAGAAAATCTCGTACGCCTCATCAATTGGTAACATGACCCTTGAAGATTTAGAAACAAAAAGTGACGAGTTAAAGGGGTTTCAGCATTTATCATCTAGAGAAAAAATTGGTGCAAACATAATAGAAAGTATTGTTCAAAAGAAAGTTCAGACTGTCCTAGATCCAACATTCTTATTAACAAAGCAGGAATGGGAAGATAGATTTTGTTCGCCGAAAAAAGAAAGGTTCGTTTTATTCTATTCGCTTAATGGAATAAAAATGATAAATGAGTGGACAAAAAACTTAGAGAATTTAAGTAATGGCTTAGCTGTTGTTATTAAGGTGATTACACCATTTGCATATATGCATTCGAAAAATAAGAATATAATTAATGTGCCTGATATGGGACCAATAGAGTTTATTAATGCTATATATAATGCTGAGATGATAATTACAGATTCTTTTCATGGAACGGCTTTGTCTATCAATTTGAACAAGAAGTTTTTTGTATTGTGCAATGAAGGAAGCACAGAGTATAGAAAAAAAGAATTGTTAGAAAAGTTTAAGCTGGAAAATAGAATCATAAAGAATTATAGAGAACTATTGAACAGACTAGATGAGAAAATTGACTATGAAAGTGTCAACTATTTAATTGAAAAAAATAGAATTGAAAGTAATGCATACTTATCGAATGCTATTGAGGACTAACAAATGAGAATTGATAGAATATTTAAACTGAGTTTTTGGAAATTTGAATTGAAACAATATAAAGAAATGCTAAAAATAGACGAAGTATTCAATGCAACCTTTCGAGGCGAGCACGATGAATTGTCATTTAAAGAAAAGCATTCTATAGAGTACAAGATTGTGAAGCTATATAGAAAATATCAGGTAAATCACGGAAATGCGTGGGGCTATTATTATCGATATTTGTTGGAAAGAATGTCAAAAAAAACAGGCGTTGATTTTTTAGGTAATCCTAATATCGGAAAAGGCTTAATAATTGGACACTGGGGAAGAATTGTAATTAATGGAAACGCAACCTTTGGAGATGATATTTTTTTAACTCACGGAGTGACGATTGGCAGAGACATTCGTGGTAAGAGAGCAGGGACTCCTCATTTTGGTAATAGGATTGTAATTAGGACCAATTCGACAATTGTTGGAAATGTAACAATTGGTAATGACGTGCTAATTGCTCCGAATACATTTGTGAACTTTGATGTACCAGATCATTCTATAGTGATTGGAAATCCAGCAACAATTCATCACAAAGATAATGCTACTGAAGGACATATAGGGAGATTAAGCTATGAATAATTTTCCACGTGCGTATGCCTGCTATAATAAAAATAGTGAAATACGTATGCAAAGTACTTCTGGTGGGGCTTTCACCTGTATTGCAACTTATTTCATTAATCAGTATAATGCGGACATTTATGGTGCTGCTTTCAATCAAAATCTAGAGGTTATGCATATGTGTATATCATCTGTCGAAGATTTAGGAAAGCTAAGAGGTTCGAAATATCCACAAAGCGAAATAGGTGATTCATACATTGAAATAAAAGAAAAATTATTGAGAGGAAAAACTGTATTGTTCGTGGGAACTCCATGTCAAATTGAAGCTTTACATCAGTTTTTAGAGCATAATTTTGAATCTTTATGGACAATGGATTTTGTTTGTCATGGAGTAGCATCAAACAAGATATGGAGAGACTATATTAGTAACAACGAGCACCAAGGTAGATTAAAAAATATAGTCTTTAAATATAAGTATCGCGGATGGAAGAAGTGGTACGTAAAGAAAGAATATGTAGCTAAAACCACTTACATTCGTGGAAGCATGGATATATTTATGAGGTCATTTTTAAGAAATACGAATGTAAGACCATCATGTTATAAATGCAGTTTTAAAGGGCTAAAGAGAACAAGTGATTTCACAATTTCAGATTGTTGGGGGATTGGTGAAAAAAATACTGAGCTTAATGATGATAAAGGTCTATCGGCTCTTTTGTTACAAAATCAAAGAGCCGTAAGTGTTTTCGAGAAGATAAAGCAAAATTTAGAATTCCAAGAGTATGATTCAAATGTTCTAATGGAAGGTAATTGGACAGCTTTTCAATCTGTAAAGCCTAGTGCTGATAGGCAACAGTTTTTTGATATGTATGAAAAGTATGGTTATGAAAAAGCAATGAATAAATTTTTTAAACCAACAATAATTAGCTGGGTAAATTATTATTTAAAAAGAATTCGTGGAGTAGAAAAGTAATGTCATCGGATAAAAGAATAGCAGAGCTTAAAATTAACACAATAATCATTGCCATTGCAAATTTTGGAAGTAAGGCTATAACGTTTATTTTAGCACCGCTGTATTCGTACTATTTGACGGTCGAGGAATATGGTCAGATGGATTTAATAACTACAATGATAAGCCTTATTGTACCTATTGTTTGTTTAGATATATATGAAGCTACGTTTCGCTTTGCTGGAAATTACATAGATAATAAAAAGAAAATTTTATCATCATCACTAGCCATTTCAATTCCAATTGTTTTAGTATCTGTAATCAGCGCAGTAGCTACAATACTTATAACAAATTTAGGACAAGGTATTCTCATTGCCTTTTGTTTACTAAGTATTATGGGCGATGCAGTTAATTCCATATTAGCACAATATTTAAGAGGAATAAACAATATTAAAGCTTTTGCGATGAGCGGGGTACTTAATTCAATAGTACTTCTTGTTGCCAATTTTATAACTCTGATAATGTTGAATCTGCATTTATATGGCTGGGGCTTATCTTTTCTGATTGCAAAATTTGTTGTAACTATTTTTTTATGTGTTAAAGCTAATGTTAATAATGATTTTTCATTTAGTTCGATAGATCGAAAACTTGTACATGAATTATTAAGGTTTTCCATTCCGCTAGTACCTACTGCAGTAATGTGGTGGATTATGAATGCTTCTGATAGATATATGATAAGTTTTTTCCTAGGTGTCGGAGCTAATGGTTTATATTCGGCTGCTTCAAAGATTCCTAATATCTTAAGTGTATTTGAAAACATTTTTTATCAGGCATGGCAAACTAGTGCAATAAATGCAGCTGATTCGCATAATAGAGACGCATTTTATTCACATGTTTTTAATAATTATCTTCAATTTTTGTGTATTGGTACAATGGGGCTTTTGATTGTATCTAAGCCTATTATGGGAATGTTTAATGAGGCATATTTTTCTGCATGGACATGTCTTCCGTTTTTGATAATAAGTATAGTTTTTCATGCAATTAGTGGAACGCTTGGTTCTATATATACTGTGTTTAAGAATACAAAAGGAGCATTATATTCGACGGTTATTGGCGCAACGGTAAATATTACATTAAATCTTATTGCTATCCCAAAATTAGGAATTAATGGCGCAGCATTAACTACATGTATTGGATATCTAGTTACATTTATGTATAGATGGTTTGATACAAGAAAAAAAATCAAAATTGAGTTAGATTTAACTGACAACATAATATTATTACTGTGTGTAGTAGTTTTTGTGTGGTTGTATTATCAAACAGGACTAGTATATGTATGTTTTAAAGTGATTTTGTTGGTTTGTTCAATGTTTTATAAAAGAAAAATGTTAATCTCATTATTTAGAAGGTGATAATATGAAAGTCGCAATACTAGGAGGTACGGGTATACTATCAACCGATTTTACAAAAAAATTAATAGAAAGTAGAGAAGATGTGTACCTAATAAATAGAGGGAATAAGAACATTTTTGTTGAAGAAAAAAATATTACAACAATTGTTCTAGATATAAAAAATGACTCTTTAAATGAAATTAAAGAAAAAATTAAACAATTTGAATTTGATGTGGTTGTTGATTTCCTTTCATTTACTATTAATGATTTGAAAAAACATATTAGTGTATTTGAAAATAGGTGCTCACAATATGTGTTTATTTCATCTGCAACCGCGTATATAAAAAAAGCGGAGAATGATAAGATTTCCGAAGAATTAAACCGTGTTGGAAATGAAAAGTGGGAATACTCCTACAATAAATCAAAATGCGAGGAATATATTAAAATTGCTGGTATTCCTTATACAATAATACGTCCATATATAACGTATGGCGAAACAAGAATTCCATTTCAGTTAATACCAAATGGATACTATTATACTTTAATAAAAAGAATTGAAGACAAGAAACCAGTTGTGTTGTTTAATAATGGTGTAGCAATAACAACGCTCACAAGTACAGTAGATTTTGCTAATGTTTTGTATAAGGTTTTATTAAATCCAAAGTGTATCAATCAAGATTTTCATATAACAAGTAATTTCTGCTATTCATGGAGAGATGTTTATGATGAAATTGTTAAACAACTTCAAGGGGTAAGTAATATTATTTCGATAGATGCTCAGGAAGCAAAGATGATGTTGCCAGAATATTATGAATCATTAATTGGTGATAAAGGCACTAGTTTTGTTTTTGATAATACGAAAATATTAAATGCAATAGGTGGATATGATTTTCAGGTGGATCTTAAAGAGGGATTAAGAAGTTCTTTATCCTATTTTTCACTTAATAAAGACGCACAAATAATTGACTCTAGATGGGATGCATCAATTGATTATGTATGTAGAAGAAAAGGTTATAAAGGAAAATTATCTCCAGTATGTAAAGAGAAATTAACAAATAAGGAAAAGTTTAATTATTTTATTTTTTATCATAGATTTACTCGAAGTATTTTTTATGCATTACGCAAGATTAGAAAACATATTTAAGGTTAAGGTGTGAAGAGATGCAATATAAAAATCTAGACAAAATTTCGAAAGATAAGATACCTCCGATTCTATATGAAACAGATGATAGCTGTTGTGGGTGCTATGGATGCTATAGTATATGCCCTAAAAAAGCTATAACAATGGAAGAAAACAAAGAGGGATTTAAATATCCAGTTGTTGATATTGAAAAATGCATATATTGTTATAGCTGTTTAAGGGTGTGTCCAATAAAAAAGAAGGCGTTAGGTGGTGAGGATGCTTAAATGATTAATCAAAAGAAATGCACAAATTTGGTATTATTCCTAATTGTATTATTGACTATCTTAGAATGTAATTCGCTTTATGTATATCTGGTAGGTGCAAGGTATATTACGTCTGCGGCATGTCTATTGTTGATGATAGCATTAATATATTTTAGAAAATTCACATTGAATCGTAACGAGTTACTAATCGTTTATTTATATATAGTAGCAGTCACTTTACTGATAATATTTGGGCATTTTAAAACAATCGTATTTGTCATAAGTGTAATTTTGCCAGTTTTGTGTTTCTATATATTGTTAAAACAGATTAATGATTATAAAAAGGTGCTGGAGTATTTTGCTAATATCATGTTTTTGATAGCTGTCATCGCATTATTTTTTTATTTTGCCGGAACAGTTTTTCATATAATAAGCCCAAGTGGGTATATTTCTAGTAGGCAGATAGGTTGGGGAGGTGAACATGGAGTTAACTATAGAAGCTACTATAATCTATATTTTGAAGGAACTTTAGTTACTTTTTTTTGTTACTCTGGGTATCGTAATACAGCAATTTTTGTTGAAGGACCTATGTATAGCTTTTTATTGTCAATTGCATTTTACTATGAAATAATTCTTCGTACAGATGGTGCACGTAAAAAATATATAATAGTTTTTGTAATATCTATTCTTACGGTTTTTTCGACAATGGGATATCTTGCCTTAATTTTAATTGTTGGTGTGTTTATAATAACCAAAAATAATAAAAAATGGAATAAGCTACTTTTTCTATTATTTGCAATTGCTGCTGTAATAATTGTAGGGCAAATAATTGCGGACAAATTTATGAACGGAGTAAGTTCAACGTCAATCCGTAGGGATGATATTCTTACATGTCTAAAAGCATTTCGCTCTAGTCCATTTGTTGGTGTTGGATATAACTTGACATATAAGTTGGATCAATTTCGACAGGTATATCGTGCAAATGCAGGTTTGAGTACTGGTTTGGGAGGTCTTTTTGCTTATGGGGGCGTGCTTCTTGGAGTCTGGTATGTAGTACCAGTGGTCAGAGGATTATTTATAGTTATTAAGAACCGCAGATTTGTCCCCCAGTTTGGATTCATTATTCTGTGGACATTCCTCTTAGCTCAAACAGTTGTCCAATTCACAATAGTAAATGATTTATTATTAACAATTTGCTGGTTTTTAATAATGCATAATAATAAGATAGGTAATTGATAAAAGATTTTATCAGTTCCTGTGGATAACTCTCCCCTATATAAGGAGAGAAAAAGGGTCAGTATTCAGAATTGTTTCTGAATTGACATAAATCATCAGATTTTGGGCGTACTTTAATAAGCCAAAATAAGTATTATGACAATTGAATATTTTTTCAGGCAATTAAAGGTTTTAGGCTTCGAATGTATTGTAGACAATTTATCGCATAAGCAACGATGACAGTCAGCTGGCTGGCGATGCCTGTAAGAAAGACATCTGGTTTTGTGGTGGTATGATTTCTTGTTTTTTTCCAGAAATGCATATATTTATTTTAAAATGATTAATAGCACGTTCTACGATAGCTCGTATTTTATAAGTGTCATTCCATTCTTTTGTGTCACGCTGGATACCGGGGAACATACGTAAATCCATGTTTTCATAAGTATAAGTGGTTCTGACCTTTTTAGCAGAGCTGCACGGTTTATCGCAGCCGCAGACCCAGCCATGATGGTAATGAATTTTAGGACAGGTTGGATAACCGTATGCATTGTAACCAACTTTTTTTAAAGAACTTTCATTTCGAGGATTGTAAGGAATAAGCGCTTTGGAAAAGTGAAAGTCATGAAAAAGTTTTCCATACAAATCGGCCGAATCAAAAGCAGAGTCGCCAAGAAATGTATCAGGATGTGCAGCTTTGAAGTCAGCATCATCAATAAATGATATGTGTCGGACAAGGGCTAATCCATTTGTGCGGATTGCGAATTTGTCAGCGTAACAAAAGTGTCCGTTGATATATGTATGCTTGGCATCTGGGCAGGTGGCAGCCTGTGAAGGCATAAGTCCATAAGCCATTTTGTAAGGATCGACATCAGGTTTATCGTTATAAAAAGCCTTAAGTTTTTGATAAGTGCATTTAAGGTTTTGGGGTTGTTTTCCGTAACATAAAGCTCTATGCTGGAAATATCAAAGGTAAGCATCTGAGCTAAAGAGGAATCGATTGACTAACAGATTGGTTCCGTATAATCAAAACCATGTGTTTGAACATTAGCTCAATGTAAGAATCAAAATTGTGCTTAAAGCGTGACACTAAAGAAGCATAAGGAACTTTGGAAAAAAATGTAGAAATCACGTAGTTCTTTGCAGAGGTTGAGAAACAAGAGAAGTAATGAGTCTGTTTTGACAGTCTGAAAAAAGACGTTAAAAGAAATCTGATGGTATTTAGTAGTCATAAATTTTCTCCTCATTAAGTTGGTGAAATATGTCAGAGTTGCTACCTTTATTTTACCACCTTTGGAGAGAAAATTTATATAAATTAAAAACAAAAACCTAGTGAAATTAATAGGTTTAGGTGTTTATCAAACGCCTAATAATAAGATAATAGGAGATATTTAAAGCATGAGAGTAATGTTTATACAAGGTGGATCACGATGGAAGTTTGATGATAAAGGTAATGTTTATACAGATGCAAATTTTAATGATGAAATATGGGATAGGTATAGGAAGTATGGCAATGAGCTTGTAGTAGTTCTAAGAAGAGAAACAACGGTATATTCCCAATATGATGCTATGCAAAAGTTTAACTTATTTAATAAGGAACTAAGTGGATTTATTAGTCTACCTGACATATATAACCCTTTGACAAATTATTTTAACCCGCAGATACATCAAGAAATAGAGAAAACAATACGTCGAGAAGTTGAATTGGCTGACAGAATAATTATCAGATCTATTGGGACTATATATACAAACATTGCTTTAAAGTGGGCAAGAAGGCTTAATAAAAAATACTTGGTTGAAGAAACAGGTTTCTCATTTGAAGCACTTTGGTATCATAGTTTTCATGGTAAATTTGTCGCTTTACAGAATGAGTATAGCACCAGAAGATTAATGAAAGACGTTCCGCTAGCGATATATGTAACTAATGAGGCCTTGCAGAAAAGATATCCATGTAAAGGTAAATCTATAGGATGTTCTGATGTTCAAGTAATCACTAATGATGAGGATTATTTAGACAGAATTAAACGTATTAATAGCAAGAAATCAAAAATTGTTTTTGGAACGGCAGCTTTTTTAGATGTCGGGTGGAAAGGTCAAAAATATGTTATAGAAGCAATCTCAGAACTGAAGAAAAAAGGAATTACAGAGATTGAATATCAGATGATTGGTTCCGGAACTGGTAATGACCTCAAAAGAATAATCACAAAATTGGGGGTTGATGATCAGGTAAAGATTATAGGTGCACTTCCACATTCTGAAGTATATGATTGGCTGAAGACAATTGATGTTTATATTCAACCAAGTTTTATGGAGGGGCTCTGCCGTTCTATCGTTGAAGCAATGAGTAAAGCATGCCCAGTGATTTGTTCAGATGTTGGTGGCAATTATGAGTTAGTGGATAAAAACTGTATGTTCACTAAAGGAAAAGTTGATGAAATATCAACTAAAATTGAAATGATGCTGGATACAAATGTGCAAAGAGATAAGGCAAAGAAAAATTTTGATAAGGCAAAGGAATATAATAAAAATATTCTAGATGCAAAAAGAGAACAGTTTTACAAAGAATTTCTGAAGGGAGAAGAAAATTAATGAAATATTCGCCAAAATTTTTCAAAGAAACTATGCCAGAATGGAAAAGAAAGAAGGATCCTATTATCGCACAGGTTGTTCATAGACCAGTGTCTTTCATATTTTCAAGTGTATTTTCTGAAATTGGATTAACACCTAATCAAGTATCTTTTATATCGTTGATATTAGCCTTCGCAACATGTGCATGCTTTTTTACGGGGAGTAAAGTATGGTATTTAGTTGGAGCGATTTTAATGAATATCTGGTCAATAACAGATTCGGCTGATGGAAATATGGCTCGCTCGTTAGGTGGAAAGCCCTACGGAGACTTTATTGATGCAACAAGTAGTTATGCGATGGTTGGTTTTTTATTTCCAGCACTCGCGTTTGCTGTTTTCAATAAAGGAGGAACTTTAATTCCAGCTGGAAGTGTATCGATTGTTGTTATTGGTGCCTACACTTCTATATCCGATACAATGACACGATTATTCTTCCAAAAGATGAAATCAGATTCAACAGAAATACAGTTAAAGATGGTTACAGAAAAAAAACTAACCGTTAATCAAATTCTTGAAACCAAGGAAAAAAGTGCCTTCATGAAACTCTTCACAAGAGTAGATGCAGAGTTAAGCATGGGGGGATGGAATTTGCTTGCTATAATTTTATGTGTTATTTTTGATTGTATTGATTTATACATAATATTTTATGCATTGTACTATCCTTCTGTGTTTTTAGTTTCAACAGTATATATGATTAAGCAAACGGGATGTTTAAAAAAATAGAGTAACTGAAATAATAGAGAAATTGCGAGGTGGAGTATAGAATGAAATATGATTATCTAGTAGTCGGAGCTGGACTTTATGGAGCTATCTTCGCGCATGAAGCTACAGCAAAAGAAAAGAGTGTTCTGGTCATTGATAAGCGTCCTCAGATTGCAGGAAATATTTACACCAAGGATGTGGAAGGTATGAACGTCCATGAATATGGTGCTCACATTTTTCACACTAATAACAAGATAGTCTGGGAGTATATCACACAGTTTGCTGAGTTCAATCGCTTCACGAATTCTCCGGTGGCCAATTATAAGGGTGAGCTCTATTCTCTTCCTTTCAATATGTACACCTTCAATAAGATGTGGGGAGTGGTAACTCCGGAAGAAGCTGAAGCAAAGATTGCTGAGCAGAGAAAAGAAATCACTGGTGTGCCTCAGAATCTGGAAGAACAGGCAATCTCTCTTGTCGGGCGTGATATTTATGAGATGCTGATCAAGGGTTACACAGAGAAACAGTGGGGTCGTGATTGCACAGAACTTCCTTCTTTTATCATCAAGAGACTTCCTGTCCGTCTTACTTTTGACAATAACTATTTTAATGCTTTGTACCAGGGTATCCCAGTTGGTGGTTACACCAAGATGGTAGAGAACCTTTTGGACGGTATCGAAGTAAGACTGAATGAAGATTATCTAGAGAAGAAGGCAGAGTATGACGCAATGGCGGAGAAGGTTGTCTATACCGGGGCCATTGATGCGTACTTCGGATATAAACTTGGAACTCTTGAGTATCGTTCTGTTCGATTCGAGACAGAGATTTTGGACAAACCAAACTTCCAGGGCAATGCTGCTGTGAACTATACAGATAGAGAAACTCCTTGGACAAGAATCATTGAGCACAAATGGTTTGAGTTTGGTAAGGATGCAGCAGGCAATGATCTGCCAAAGACTGTGATTAGCAGAGAATATTCTTCTGAATGGAAGCCGGGAGATGAGCCTTATTATCCGGTAAACGATGAGAAAAATGGTACTCTGTATGCTGAGTACAAGAAGTTAGCAGATGCTGAAGATAAGGTGATTTTTGGCGGTCGCCTCGGCGAGTATAAGTATTATGATATGGATGCTACTATCGCGTCTGTACTTGATAAGTGTGAAGAAGTACTAAACTAATAGCAATGGGAGCCTATGAAAAAATTTTGCAAATTAAACAATACAAAGGTCTTCTATGATAAAATATTAAAATCATAGGTGGTTTTTATTATGGCGAACAGAAAAAAAGAAATTTACAAATCAAAACCAATGACCGAAGGAAAAAGAAATTTTATTCAGAGGCTACTTCAGGAGTACGATATCCAATCTGCCGAAGATATTCAGGATGCTTTAAAATATCTGCTTTCCTGAACAATTCAAGATATGCTTGAAACGGAAATGGATGATCATCTAGGCTATGACCGTTATGAAAGATCTGGTGAGCCTAACTACCGTAATGGTACGAAATCCAAGACTGTCCGCAGTAAATATGGCGAATTTCAAGTAGATGTACCTCAGGATCGTCAGAGTTCTTTTGAGCCGCAGGTGCTTCCAAAACGTCAGAAAGATATTTCTTCGATTGATGACAAGATTATCTCAATGTATGCAAAGGGAATGACCACACGACAGATTTCAGAAACCATAGAGGATATTTACGGCTTTGAGGTAAGTGAAGGAATGGTATTGGATATCACAGATAAACTCCTTCCACGAATCGAGGAATGGCAGAATCGTCCTTTGTCCCCTGTGTACCCTATCGTTTTTATTGATGCGGTACACTTTTCTGTACGTGATGATGGTGTGATCAGGAAACTTGCAGCATATGTGGTGCTTGGTATTAATGAAGATGGTATGAAAGAAGTCCTAAGCATTGTTGTGGGCGAAAATGAAAGCAGTAAGTACTGGCTGTCTGTCCTGAACAGCTTAAAGAATCGTGGAGTTCAGGACATTCTCATTCTCTGCTCTGATGGTTTGACCGGTATCAAGGAAGCAATCTCTACGGCATTTCCAAAAACGGAGCAGCAGCGTTGTATTGTACATATGGTGAGAAACACGCTTAAATACGTTGCAAACAAGGATATGAAAGCATTTGCAAAAGATTTAAAGACAATCTATACCGCTGCAGATGAAGAAGCCGCAAGAAAGCAGTTAGAGTCTGTAACAGAAAAATGGTCTGCCCAGTATCCAAGTGCAATGAATCGCTGGCACGAAAACTGGGATGCAATATCCCCAATCTTCAAGTTTTCCAAGGAGGTTCGTACCGCATTTTACACTACAAATGCCATAGAATCGCTGAATTCCTGCTATCGTAGATTGAATAAGCAACGCAGTGTATTTCCAAGCTCTCAGGCACTTATGAAAGCCCTATATCTGGGAACTTTCGAGATTGCAAAAAAGTGGACAATGCCAATCAGGAACTGGGAAAAAGTTCGTGGCGAGCTGGAAATCATGTACCCTGACCGGATGCTGATATAGCAACAAAAGCTGGAATATCAAGAGTAAATATACGCCCAGATTTTCTGGGCGCTCTTGACATACCAGCTTATTTTTGCTATTAAATAAACAACGGCTTAATAGCAGAAATCTCTATCAAACCGCATCAATTATCATAGAAGATCTGAATTTACAGAAAAAATTTCACACCGTCACAGAGTAAGGAGGATTATTTATGCTTGAACAACTACTTGGTACAGCTCTTTTATGTTGCATTATTACAACTTTCTTTTATTGCTTATTCTATAAAATAGCATGTAGATTTAATATTAATGACTCCGAAGCGGATTGCCCGTATATAGGAGATTATGCATCTAGCATTATTATTTTTCTAGCAATTTCTTCATTAACATTATTAATTGTTGTGTGTTACTATATTACTATTTCGTCAAAGCTACCTAAATTTCTGAATGAGAGCGGCTTTGCTTTTGCATTTTTACAATTGTTAGCAGGACTTTTTATCCGACTACTACATAAGCTTTTCTTCTTTACAATAAGCAAAATAAGCAAGATAACTTCATACCACAAACTTACCTCTTCAGAAATATCTTGGACTTGGTTAATTCTTTGCTTTATTTATGGAATTGTTTTTCTTATTAACAAAGAGTATACTATTGCTTTTACTTATTTTGTAATAGATATCAGCTATTTCTTTTGGCTTGATTCTAGTTGTTCATCAATTATTGAGAAATTGGCAAGCATAAAAAAACTATCTAAATCATATTGGTATGTTATCTTCTTCATCGGACTAACCGCCTTTATAACATTAAGATACCATTCAAACGCACAAATATTCTTTGCCTTTATTGGATTGTTAACAGGTATAATTTTAAGTATCATAGCTATGCAATATTCTCTAAAAAAACATTGCAAGAAAATAGATGACAATTCTAATAGTAGTTCACTTTAGTACCAAAATAGTACCACAAGGCAAAAAACAAGCTCGCAAATGCCCATTTTACTAGGCTTTGCGAGCTTTTGAAATGTCAGGGTGCAAACCCTATTTTATAAAAAAGGGCAAAGAGAAACTTTATTTTTCCACTCCTCTTCTCCTCTTCCCCACTCATTACATTTTATAAAATAAGTTCTACTGTCCCTTTCAAATCCTTTATTTATGCCACTTTCAGAACATTAAAAAAAGAACCCGACACAGTATTTCTACTATGTCAGATTCTTGGGATTATAAAAAATAAAATTCTCTTTTGCCTTTCAAACGAAAGTTATGTTTGCCCTTTGACATAGTAGGATTATTTTGACTTAATTGTACTACAATCCTACCATATTTACAACCGATTTTATCTTACATTTCTCTTCTATGTTTAGGCATTTTTTTAATAGCCTCTACGATTTCTTCAACAGAGTTCTTACCTTTTAAAATCCCATTTAATAGTTTTTCCAACATATCATCATACACATTACTATTCATTGGATTAAAATGTGCACATATAATAAAATTATATGGTGTAAGATAGCGAGTTCTTAATTTCGCCTTTCCATTTAAATCAACAACTTTACCATCAATCACAGCAGCTCCATCATCATATTCCGCCCTTGTTACTTTTTTATTCTCATATTCCGCATACTCTTCATAATAATATCCATATCTATCTGTCCATTCTTCTACAAGGGCATCGTCTTTTGTATATAAACCTGTTTCTTCTTCTGGATAAGTTTCTACATAGACAAATTTCTTATAATATTCTCCTGCCGCATATACAACAATCCTTTTTACTTTTATCTCATCACCATCCATTAAAAATTTATCATCTGTCACTCTTTCAAATCCGCTAATATCACAATTTCCACTACCTCTAATCCACCATATAGGTCCTCCTAGTTTTTTCCCATTAAGTGGTTTTTTCAAGAGAATCTGTAACCTATCAACGCATTCTTTAGGATTTGTAAATTCTTTTATTCCTCGTACCCCTGGAAAAGCCTTTCCAAATCTGTAATCAAAAAATGGAGTTGAAGAATCAAACAAATCTATATCATTACTTTCTTCCTCTTTGTCTTGAGAATCTTCTCCAAGATTTTTCTTAATAAGCTTTAAATCATACTCCTGATTAATTCTATCGCAATCCTTAATATTGGCAGCAATTATTTGTTGTACTAAAATAAATTCCTCATCCCAAAAATTCTTATTTCTCTCTATTTCCTTTTCACTTATACACATAAAACTATCGAAAAAATTACTTGCCACTTTAAATTGTTCCACTTTCTTTGGCTGAAACTCACCCTTCATTAATTTTTCCATCTGTTCTTCGCTTGCATCATACACAACACCAGCAAGTTTTTTTATTCTATCTGCTTCTCGTAAAAATCTATACAAACCAACCAATTGTCTTGTTCCTGCTCCGCCAACATGTGAATTTAAAACAAAATACTTGGGATATAATTCATAGCATAATTCATCTCTTTTTCTTATGATACATGCGTGTCTTCTTCCTTCTACATCTCCAATAACAACAATAAATTTATTGATGATTTTCAAATCCTCTCTTCTCAATATATCCATTGGGTTATCATATAAAAATTTAATATTTGATGCAAATGGAAATTCACCCCTGCCATGTACCATCCACTCTTCATTTATGCCAAATACATCAACAAATTTCTTCTTAAATTCATCATCTGGCTCTTTCCCTTGATTTAAATAAACTTTTAATTCATCTACATTTTTTAACCCAATAAGAGAACTTACATATTCAACTGTATATTCTTTTTCAAAAAAACCTCTTGCATCATTTAAAAGCGAAAGTAGTACATTAAACCTTTCAGAAAACCATGAATCAGCATTTTCTTTCAAATTATTGTCATTGTTAGGATAAATAAAATTATTTGTAATATTATTTCCATTCCCAGCTACATTACCATTTCCTTTTACAGAAATCGCATTACTATTATCATTCTGAATAATTTGATTTTTCTTACCTGTAATATTGTTTCCACCTGAAACATTGTTATTATCGTGCATTTTAGATTTTACCGTATATGTATCTGAATTCTCACCAGACTTTTTTCCTATTATGCGTTTTCCAATAAAACCTAATGCCACTACACCAATTCCACTAAAAATCCATTCTTTTCCTTCCCAAATTGCACTAAAAATTTTATCTATATCCATTTACAGCATTCCTCTCCTGAATTTTTATAAGGATTATTATACAATAATCATTTACTTTTGTCCCTAGTTTTTATGATTCTTCCGTTTTGCACAATCTTACACCTTATTATTCCCCCTACTCTTTTAGTGTACCTTAGTTTTCTGCGTTATTCTCATTAATATGCTTGAGATTTTCTCCTAATCGAATCATCATATCTATAGTAAGTATGCTTTTTAATGCGTGCTCTCTTGTTCCAAAGTTTAATTGTATTCCATGACAAATTTTATTTCTACATGGATGACTACTTTGATTCATACTGTCCTTAGAAGTTAAAATGATGTTATATATGTATTCTATTGATTTAATCCAATACATAAGTCCTTCTTCAGCATCCGATATAAACCACAATAATTGTGTCCTTTCACTATCCTTCTTAATTATTGTCGGAACTTTCTTTTGTGGATTAAAACTCTGATATGCCATTTTCACATCTTCAAAATCAAACTCTTTCCCATATGCTCTTTGCATATTATATATGTCTGTGATAATTCCATTAAGCTGGCAAGCTAAAATTGACACGCAGCCATAATATAATTCACTATTATATAAACTAATAGCCTCTTGCAATATAGGAATTCTTTTCCTATCCATTACAGTGGAATTATTCCAATCCATAAGCAGTCCATCTATAAATTCAGCAGTACAAAATTTGTAAACAATCGTACTTATTTCGTCTTTATTTTCTTCTGATATACTTGTATATGGAACTAATTCTTGCATAAGCTCTTTGCTAACACAAAAATATAGTGGCCATTGTAAACTTTCCAACTTATTCAAATAATGGTAATTTTCCAGCCCTTCTTTTGCCTCTTCTGAAAGCTGTGGTAATTTAATATTACTTAGTTGCTCAGCTAATCTACCAAATGCTTTAACCGCTTCACTTTGAGAAATTGCCACGACCATATTTCCCAATGCAGCTGCCACTCTTTGCGCATTTTCTATTGTTTTTTTTAATTCAGGATTCTCCATATATTTAGGAATCCTATTTAATGCACCCCTAATCTCACGCAGTTTATCTTCATAATCATTACTATCCAATTTTAACCTCACTCCTTTACTTAATAATGCTAATAAATAATTTCCCTTATTGAATTTTCAACTGGCACAGCTTCTTCTTTTCTGAATAACACCAGATTTTTACCAGAAATCGTATTGTCTCTCGTGCAAGGATAAATAATTCCGTCACACCTTTGTTTTCCAAATATTCTGATAAAAGGTGAAAAGATTTATATGCTTGTTCCCTGCATATTTTTCTATCAAATTTGGGTCCGACATCATTTCGTCTATCATCTTTTGAGTCATCTCTTGTTGATAATCTGAAACAATACCTTTTATAGTCAATATGTTAGTCTTTTGCAAGCATTTCTAAATTCTCGAATTAATTTTTCAAATTCATTATCTTTCATTTTAACATACATCATTCCCATATATTCCCTTTGAAATAACAATACTCTACGAACATAAATTCTACATGAACAAATTATCGCAACTCTATGTCTAATTTTAGTTTTTTTATCTTTCTCTTCCTTAAAAGTCATCCTTAAAAATAGTAATTCGTATTTTGAATATAGTTCCAAAGCATATTCCAATAGAATTATCAATATTAAATAAGCAATCGGTATCATAAAACTTACCAATGTATTTATTATACACCACTTTACAACTTTTTCATAAAAAAGAAATCGTACAGGGCTTTCTGATGTATAATGAGTTTGACCAAAACATTACAAAGGAAAGTGACCCTGTACGATAAAAACATTATACAACGAAAAAACACTGATTGGTAGACTTCATCAATATTTTTTGATTTATTTTGAAACTTTTTCTGTTCCGACAGCAGATACCTTATTTCTGCTGATATTATCCATACTGACCTTAGAATCTGCACATTCCATCCGGTTTCTGTATCAGCATTTTTTATCTGGAATAACGGAGAAATCACTGAATGTATTTTATTATGCATGTTCCTATGCAAAGGTTGATTATTCCAGATTTATGAATACCACTGTCAGGATTACTTTGAAGCTGATACCGGATTCATTGCAGACGCAGCCTGTGTTTCTGTGTGTGGATGATACGATGGTATCTAAATTTGGCACAAAATTTGAAAATGTTTCAAAACTGTTTGACCATGCTGCACACAACGGTTCCAACTATCTGAATGGACACTGCTTTGTGAGTGTCATGCTCTGCGTACCTGTCTGGAATAGGGATAAAGTATCTTATCTTTCCGTTCCTCTTGGCTATCGTATGTGGCAGAAAAAAGAATCTAAACTGGAACTGGCAGCCTCCATGATCCGGCAGGTTATGCCTGAATTTCACAGCAAAGATCATGTCATCATCCTTTGTGACAGCTGGTATACAAAACAGAACCTGGTATCCATCGTTGATGAATATCCGAATCTGGATCTGATTGGCAATGCAAGGATTGATTCTGTCATGTATGATCTTGCACCTGCACAGACCGGTCGTCGGGGACGTCCTGCCAAACATGGCAAACGCCTTTCTGTTGAAACAGATTTTACGTTTTCCAATGAAAAGATTGGTGATTATTATACCGGTGTCCGCCGGGTTCTCGCTAAGATCTTCGGCAACAGGGAAGTCCTTGCCTATGTCACTGCCACAGAAAAAGAACATGGTACAAAACGACTGTTTTTCAGTACCATTTTCCCGGAAGATCTGCAGATTTTCTGTGCCTGGCAGGAAAAAGCACCATTGAACCAGACCGGAAGTGACCGTATGAAATACATTCCACTGTTGCTATATTCGTTACGCTGGAATATTATGCAGATATCGGCATAATATTCCATATGCCGATATTTTAGAAATGCCGATAAATTTTCTATAAGATTCCATGCCCGACCCAATGTCAGGCACGAGTAATGAACTATCGGCATTTATTTCAATCCACAAAGCCGCTTGATAGTATCTTCGTCATTGGCATACTTGAACATCACATCATCCTTAAAGATGGAACTGTCACTATCGCTAAGTTTATACCGTGTTTTTATCATCAACATCGCTTATCTCATAGATTGTCTCATACTCATCAAAGGAAATACTATAATAATGACTGATTACGTCTCTATAGTAAGAAATGCCGATATATTAC
>ERZ791729.201-NODE-201-length-35606-cov-10.461619_pt1 | contig 35606 bp, 36 predicted proteins | sample MGYA00510043_ERZ791729 | MGnify/ENA primary metagenome ERZ791729 (study PRJEB30046, sample SAMN00715149) | human gut metagenome | study: EMG produced TPA metagenomics assembly of the A metagenome-wide association study of gut microbiota in type 2... | reverse complement strand
AAGATAAGTTTATAAAAAAATACATTGATAATGGTAAGGTTGTTGACTGCATATAGCCTTTTGTTATTATCATCAGACTCCACAATATCCCAAGTGAACGCCAGTCTATGTAATCGGCATACGCTTTATCTGGTTTTATAAAAAGCATTGAAATGATTGCAAGCACCCAGCTTATTGTAAGCACTGCATCTTTCTTTAAATAATTATAGATTCTCTTCATGACATTTTCTCTCTTAATATAGTAATCGCTTTATATTTTACAATATATTTTTTATTTCCCCCCCCCCCCCCCATAGTTTGTCAAGGGTTTTTTATATAAAAAATGTATAATTGCACAAATTATAAAAAGCAAATTATAAAATCTGCTTTCTATTGATTATCTTCAAGTATTATCTGACCATCTTCAATTGGTATATTTAAAAAACTTGCATCCATTAATGTAAAGTTTCTAACTGGTGCTTCTGGATTCTTTATTTCTACTGTTTCTTTTTCTTGAGTCATAATAATTGATTTAACTGTATCATCAAACGTATGTCCTCCATCACTTGATATCTGTTTGTAATATATTGCATTACTTCCAGATTCTGCAAATGGAACATTATTAAATACTGCATCTCCATCTTCATTAGTTATTATTTCATTTCCAACTATTGTCCCCGTGCTATTAGTTCTAATAAACTTAGCACCTACTATTTGTACCCCAGTATTGGGATCTCCTGTATCTGTTACATGAAGTGTTAAAGTTCCTTTGGCACTTATTGTAAAAGCATATGTATCTGTTCCATCCACAATAGTTACATTCTTAGGGTTTAATGTTGTTGCATCATATCCTCCTATAACAGCAGAAGCATTATATGTTCCTGTAACAAGTTCAATGCTACCCTTACCATTTGTTATTTGGACTGTATGTCTTGGCATAATATTATTGTACCTCCTTCTATTTTTATATTTGGATTATATTTATCCATAATCATAAATGTAACAAGATGTTTTTTTCTTTTGTTTTTATCAACATTTATACAATAAACTTTATTCCTTTTTGCTATTAAGGACGTTACAATCAATAAATTAGAATATATAACTAATTTATACACTTCGTTATTACATACTGGTATTTTTATTTTTCCTAAACATCCTGTTTTTCCAGTAAAAACAATCTTATTACATTTATTTATTAGTTTAACTTTTATATTACTTAAACTTATACAATTATTACTACAAAGTTTTATATAGATATAATCATTTGTCATATTTCACCTCATTACAATATATTTTATGAATTAATTTACTTTCTTGTAAAGGCATTATTCCTCAACACTCCAAATAATTAATGTAGAATAATCTTCATCTTCTAATAAATCTTTACTTGGTTTTAGAAATAATCCCTTATCTTTTGAAAATGTGACATTACTAATATTTATATTTCCATTATTATCACTTGATTCATATATCAATTTTTTATCTGTTTTTAAAAGAATTTCTTCATTATTAAATTTCTTAAAAAACAAAGAGTCAATTAACACTTTACCGCTTTTTTCTATCATTGGATTTGTATAGTTCAAATATAGTTTCCAATTAGTACTATTAACTCTACTATCAACTACTGTTACTATTGTTTTATCTTTTTTGGGTAAAATGATTGGTTTGATAGATGATGGTGTCATACCAAAAGTAATATTTTCAGTTATTTTTAACAATGTTAATTCTCCCATAAAAGGCGTTATTACCTTTCTTTCAGTAAAACAACTATTTAAAGAAGATATTATTTTAATTCTTGTATTATCTAATATAACAGAATCAATATTCGCCTCAAATAACCCATTTTCATCTGCTGATGCTGTTAAACTTTTATTATCGTATTCTATTTTTATATCTGAATATGGTATGGTATGTCCTGAAATAACATTTGTTGAATCTATAATTGGGTGAATATTTATTTTTAAAAGCCCCATTGTTAATATTTTTATATTTTGAAAAGAAAAACTATTTATATCTGATAATAAATTTAATTCATCATTAGTAAAATTATGTGACGTAACAGTAGTACTATCTTTATTAAATACCCCTTTTATTTCAGATAAATTATTTTCTTTATACCAATAAAATGCCGGTGTATCATCGAGTGTACATGCAGAAATATAATCTAAAGCATAAATCCACATATTAATTCTCGTAAATTTAAAAGAAAAATCAACAGGATTATTTGCATATACTACATTTGAATTTTTAGTATATATTTTTAAATATTTTGGATTATCTAATATAAACTTTTGATTTATTCCTTTAAAGTATATATTATAATTATCAGATGGCGTAGTCATATATGTATTTAATATAGAAACGCTTGCTCCTTCTTTAACAATAAAATCCCCAAAGACATTCCACATAGGAATTCTTTGATGACTCTTTTCAATAAATGTAAAACTAGACATTTCTTCAATCAAAACATTTCTAGCACCATGTGTTGTTGTTATAGCAAATCCATTACCAGTTGTTAAAAGAAATTCTGATCCATGGCCTACTATTAAATCAAGTTTATTTGTTCCATTCATAAATTCTTTATCAGTTGAAATATTTACTCTGCTATTTGGCATAATTTTAACTAAAGATGGTATAACATCATTAAAGAAAAAAATTGTATTAGTACTCGAATTACTTGTTATTGTTGAAACACCATCTATTATAATTCTATTTGAATTACATGCTCTTTGTGCTGAAACATTATTAGTATCCTTTATTTCTATAACAGAATCAATAATCTTAGTTGTTCCATAGTAATTTTGTGAAAGTTCTATTCCATTAAAATTTATATTATTATACTCTACTACTACATTAGAATAATTTGGATGAGAAGGAACATATATAACTCCATAACCATGTGAAGATACTATATTCATATTTTTTAATATGATTTTTTTATTAGTATTACTCACACTTATAACATCTGCTTCTAAACTCAAATTATTTGTATATGTATATTTTATATTGTTATATGTTCCATCAATTGTTACTTTACTCTTATTACTATTTATAACAAAACCACTTATCATAGTAATATCGCTTCCTAAATATATGTAGTCATAACCATTATCTTCACTTACTGCCTCTTTAAGTTCATCACTAGTTGTAACAACAACTGTATTATTATTTAATATTTGAATATTATCACATCCTTTATGCTAATTTATGTTATAAATTAAAAGTGAAGTAATTAAAAAGAATAGAAAACTCCATTCTTAATGTATTTTAGTAACACTTAACATTGCATTAGTACTTCCATTAAACTTCATAGTGACTGCTTTAGAAGGTTTAACATTTAAAGTTATAAGATCATTTGGCTGTAATGCTACAATAGTTGTTCCACTTATACTATTAATCAATTGAGCATTAAACTCACTTGTTGCACTTGTAGCAGGTTCTAGTATATCATTTGCTCTAACAGACATAGTTATAGAACATTCCTCATTTGTTGCTCCACACAATAAATATGATACTAAATATACCCCATTTTCTTTTATCTTAATTGAATTATTATCTGGATATTCAGTAAGAAAACCAGTTCCTTTTTCAGGTAGTGGAATTATTGTATCCACTCCTTGTGGTAAATTTATCTGAGTATCAGTCATTGAATATCTAATCCCATAAGAAGATACAAACTCTGTTCCTGGAGGACCAGCAGGACCTTGTGGACCTCTTTCACCAACATCTCCCTTATCCCCTTTGGGAATTGAAAATGATAAATGATGTACCCAATTTTCAAAAGTATCCATAACAGTAGCCGGCTCACCTGGTTCTAAAGTTTCTGTTTCATCTATAGTAATATGTTCTGTTCTACCTATTTCACCAGGCATTCCTCTTGGCCCAATATCACCAGTATCCCCTTTTTCACCCTTTTCACCTTTTGGTATTTTAAAATCTAAAACCACATCAACAGGTGTTCCAACATTTATAACTTCTGCTTCCTCATTTGATTCTATCGTATGAACATTACCAATTTGAATAGTTGATGGTCCTTTTTCACCTCTTATTCCTTGTAATCCAGTATCCCCTTTTTCTCCTTTTTCACCCATTATTCCTTGAGGCCCTCTTGGACCAGTTGCTCGATAAAATAAATCATCTAATAGAATTAATTATAATTTCAAGCATATTCTCTTATTAATACAAATAAAAACAAGCCAGTTGACTTGTTTTATTTTTTTAATGTTAAGTTCTTTGACTTTTCATCATTTATTTGAAAAGAGCCAATGTTTTCAAAATCTTTAAATGCTGATATTGATGACATAGAGAAATGTATATCTTTAACACTTAAAATTCTTTCAAAGATATTTAAGTAATCAGTGAGCTTTGGCAAGTTTTCTAATTTATTTAATTCATTTAATAATTCTTTTACTATGTTTGTATTCAAATCTCCTTGTATTTGATAACCAATGTCATCTATTAAAAACAAACTATAAAAATTATTACTATCAGTTATTAATCTTCCAAATTTAAAGCCATAAATTTGATTAGATCTAGTAAAATTTATATTATTAGAATTAAGAGTAAACTTTTTTGCTAAAGTTAAATCATATTCTAACGTTTCTTCGTTTGTCTCTTTTGTGATTTTTAGCAAATCAGTTCTATCTGAAGAATATCCATAAAATACAAATAGATTATCATCAGAATCAGTACACCAAAGTCTTATTTTCTTCTCTTTATCATCATCTATTTTATCGTAGAAATCAATCTCTGTTTTTCCTTCAAAATTACCTAGTAATTGTAATCCTGTTATCAATTTCAAATATACTTTAGAGTTTGATTTCATATTGTTTAAAACACTATTGACTTCCTCATTACTTGAAACCAAGTCAAATGTTTTCTTCTTTTTTTCTTTCATTATTTCCCCCTGACTAAAATTTTACTTTTATTATGATTATTTGAATAATATTTATCAATTACACTTGCAATGTATTCCATTTCATTATCTGAATAACGTTGATCTATTGGTAATAAAACCATATTATCTGCTTTTGTTATTTCATCTGTATTAGCACCATTCCAATTTATATTAGCCCATAACCTTAATGAGTAGATATTATTAGATTTTAAGTAAGCTCTTAAAGATTCACCATCAGATACAAATAGTGGATACATATATGTTAACTGTTTCGAAGATAAATCTAATTGATTATATTTTTTTAGTGATTCATAAAGCATCTCATAATTTCTTAATCTATTTTTTAGTACTGTTTCATAATCTATTGCACGTAAATAGTTTTCAGTGAAATTAGACATATAGCATAAATCTTCATTTCTAAAATGTTTATCTGCTTCTAAAAAAGTTGGATAATGGAAGTATTGTCCTGTTTCATCTCTTGATAACATCTCAATCACTTTATCTAAACTTTTACCTTTAGAGTATTTAGAATTAGGAATTAAATCATTACTAACTATACAAGCTCCATCAGGAACTCCAAAATATTTTCTATAATTGTATATGACATCTACACTGTAATTGTCTTTATTAAAAAAGTCGTGAGTATTATCAACTATTACATATTTATATTTATCAATAATTTTTTGAATATTATCTTTAAATAATCCATAATAATTTACAAAGTAAATATAGGTTGTGTTATTTAGTTTGTTTTCATCTATATCTAGTGGCATAAAATTATTATCAATATGGTAAAATTCTATTTTTACATTTTCAGATACAGCAACTTCGCTTAATGATTCACATAAGAAATATGGAAGAAATAATGTTGTTATATTTCTTCCATTTTATTAATCTTCCTTGTTTCTCAAGTAATCAGCTAATTCTGTATAAGCATCGGTATTCCAAACGTGGCATCTTTCTTCATCTGGATAATTTCCCATTGTTTTATCATAACCGTCTGGTATGAAAATGAAATCCCAACTCCAACCATACGTACCAGATTTTTCTTTTGCTATATTTCCTTTGGTAATAGACTTAAATACAATAGGATCTTTTCCATATTCACAATATGCAAATGCTTCCATAAAACAAGCATTTCTATTATCAACTCCCTCAAGAAGTTTTAATAATCCGTCTTCACCAAGTCTTTCATCTACATAATGTGTATATGGTCCTGGGAAGCCCCCTAATGCTTCTACATATAATCCTGTATCGTTTTTTAATACCGCACATTTTAATTTGTCGCTAGCTTCTTTAGCAGAGTGCATTGCAACTTCTTCCACAGTATCAGCTTGAATTTCTGTTGTTTCCATTTTTACATTGTCAACTTCAATTCCTAGTGGCTCTAATATGTTTTTAGCACTCATTATTTTAGACCAATTTCCAGTCACATAAGTTATTTTTTTCATAAATATATATCATCTCTTTCTTTGATTATATCATATAATTTTAAAAATTTGAAAAATATTGTTAAAACTCATATGTGTTGCAAAAAAGGTTTTTTTAATACTTCGGTTATGTAAAAGTTATCAAATTTAATTTTATCTCATAAGTTAAATTAGGAACTATTAATTATAGTTTTTATTTATATTAAGGGGGTTAATTTGAAAGAAAAAAAGAATAAAAAAGGGAAAAAAATTAATTATATAAGATTTAATTATAGTGAAGAATTTATCACTAATATAGAAAACCCCACTAAAGAAGATTTAAAAAATATATTTAATAAAAAATATTTTAATTATATAAGAAGATTGGAAAATCGTTCTTTAGGGGGCTGTATAAATGAATAAAGCGCGTTATAATTTAGTTAGCTTGGAATTACGATTAAAAATAATCAAAAAGGAAGTGTTATTTTTATGAGTATATTACAAACTATTAAAACTATTATAAGGGTGGTGTTATATTTAAGATTATCAGATGAAGATAAAAACAAACTATCAAAAGAAGAATTATCACAAAGTATCAAGAATCAAGAAATAATGTTAAGGGATTATGCTATAGAACAGGGCTTTAAAGTTGTTGGTGTTTATAATGATGATGATTGGTCTGGATCAGACGCTACAAGGCCTGATTTTAACAGAATGATTGAAGAATGTAAAAACGGTAATGTTGATATTGTTTTATGCAAAACGCAAGCTAGATTTGCTCGTGATATGGAACTTGTAGAAAAGTACGTTCATAACTTATTTCACGAATGGAATGTAAGATTTATAACAGTAGTTGATAGAATTGATAATGCTAGAAAAGAAACTAAAAAGACAAGTCAAATTCTAGGATTAACGGACGAGTGGTATTTAGAAGATACATCTTTAAATATTCGTGAAACATTAAAGTCAAAAAGAAAAGACGGTCAACTTACTTCAAGTTTTGCGACTTATGGTTATATGAAAGATCCAGAAAATAAAAATCATTTAATAATTGATCCTATATCTGCTGAAGTTATTAAAAGAATTTATGATGAGTATTTGTCAGGAACTGGACTTGATAAAATTGCAAGAAGATTAAATGAAGATAAAATATTAAGTCCTTATGAATACAAATTACTTAATGGTAGTAAATTGAAAATACCAGTAATTAAGGATTATGTAAATTATGGATATATTGAGAAAACTGGTACTTATATGTTAGATGTAAGTTTTACTAATAAAGAAGAATATATCTTAAAAGAATTAGTAAGTTTTAATTACATAACTAGTGATAGATTAACTTTTAATAATAAATGTGATATTGTATTAAAGAAATACACTAATAATAGAACAAAAATATATTATAGTGAAAATGAGAATATTGATATTAATAACTTTAATATAGATGATTGTATTTTATTAAATGAAAATGATTGTTTACCAAAGACAGCTAAAGTAGTTATTTCGCATACCAAAGAACTTGATCGTACTCACACTATTAATTATCAGTTTGAAATTACTCTAAAAGAAAACAGAGATCGCGTTGATTATTATATAAATATTTATGGTAAGGGGGCAAATGAAATAAAAAAATCAGACTTTATTCATAATATAAGAAAAAAGTTTAAATGGTCTAGTTCTACTATTAGAACATTACTTACTGATGAAGTTTATATAGGTAATATGGTACAGTTCAAATCAACAACAGTTAGCTATAAAAATCACACAGTAGTTCGAAATGATGATGAAATAAGAATTAGAAAAGATAATACACACGAGCCAATCATTGCTAAAGATATATGGTACACAGTTCAAGAAAGATTAGAAAATACTGCTAGAAGTTGTAAAAGTGGTGCAGTACACCCACTATGTAATAAAGTCTATTGTTCTAATTGTAGTCAAAGATTTACTAAAACAAGTTCACGTAGGTCCGACGGTACTGGATATTTATGTTGTAAAGATAAAAAGACAAACTGGTCTAATTGTGATAATAAAGCTTCTATTAGAGAGGATCAACTACATCAATTCATATTAGAAAAAATGAATGAAATGTTAAACAAATTTTATGATGAAGATGATCTTAAAGAAATGCAAAACGAAGTAATAGAGCAAGATTTATACAAAGATAAATTAAATTCATTAGAAAAAGAATTACAAAGTATTAATAAGGAATTACAAGGTAAAAGTACATATTTTCAAAAGCTATATGAAGATCGTACAAATGGGATACTAAGAGAAAAAGAGTTTTTAATATTAATGAATAAGTATAAAGATGATAACGAAAAGTTAGAAGAACGACAAAAAATAGTGAAGAAAGAAATATCATCTACACTAGCAAAAAAAGAAACAGTAAAAACTAAAAAGAATATCTTTAAAAAGTACAGACATATAGAAGAATTATCTATTGAAATTGTTGAAGATTTTATTGATAAAATTCTCATAGGAAGCTATGATGAAACAGCAAATTCAAGGGATATTAAAATAATATGGAACTTTACCATTTAAAAATATATATAGATGATTTATTACATCGGGCAGTAGGTCCAATACAATACATATATCTGCACTGATCATAATTTTCTTTTTTTGGAAGATTTTTTTTACAATTATTCATATATTCCTCCTTCAATATAAAATATGAGAAATATATAATATCGTAAATTACTTATATCCATGTAGTATTTAAAAAAAAGATGTAGATTTAATAAATCACATCAATTTTTTATATTTATTTAATTTTTCTCTTTTTTACTATAACTATATAATCCACATCCTACAAATAATACTGATACAAACATAATCATATGAAATACTATATTATCTATTGTATTTGGATTATTTATATTTTTATCTTCTACTATTATTCCATATTCACTTAAATGTGATGTTTCAAATACTATATAACCATCTTCTACAGTAGCAGGTATAGTTTCTTTTATTTCATTATTTAAAATATATACTACTTCATATTTTTTGTATCCTTTTAATTCTTCTGGTAAAGCAATTCTTATTTTCATTTTGGTATTATCAATTTTAACTACTTGACCATTTTCTAATACATTAATATCTACTAAATATTTAACATTTTGATCAGCAAGTTCTTTTTTAACTTCCACTTTTTTAGTATCTAATACATAATCATTACTAATTTCTTTATCAAATAGGATACTCGCTTTTACTTCTCTATCATTCGTAATTTCTTTTGTTGAAGGAATCATCCTTATTTTTGTGTCAACACTAAATGATTGTTCACCATAAGTGCTTCCACATGTATATCCAACTTCTTGTCCATTAATTTTTAATTTTGTATTTTGTCCAAAAAACCACTTCTCACCACCTTCAGCTGTAGTTACTAAAGCTAATTCATAAGTATATGTTTTATTTTTATCAAACATAGTTATTAATTTTCCACCCCAGTATTCAAGATGATCATCATTATTAAACCAATCTACAGAACTTATTCCTGCATCATTAGTTCTCCATGCTTCAAAAACAAATTTATATCTATCGTCTGATATTGTTCCAGTAAATACTGGTTTCTCACCATTACTGAATTTTAAAGTTACATTATTAATCTCAACAACATCAATTTCTTGTTTTTGTATTGGCTTAGTTGGTTTTATTGTCTTTATCGCTGGAACAAATATTGACTTTTTATCTTGTCCAACACTCATTGTATTTACTTTTTCACCATTTACATAAACTTCTGTATTATCAGCAAATGTATATCCGTCTCTTGCCTTCAAAGATATAGTGTACATATAACTCTTTCCTTCTTCAAAAGTAGTTATTTTTTTGTCTTGTGCTAAAGCGTTATTTTTATCATCATCAGAATACCAAAACTTAATTGGAACAAGTTCTCCATTTTCAGCAGTTTCCATCTCCTCCCAATATTCGTATTCTATATCATAGTAATATGCGGTGTCACCACTTCTTATAGCATAAGATTCTGGTTTATCTCCTGCATTATAATTAAATTTTACAGCATTAATTTCTACTTTACCAATTGTGGTTGCTGCAAATGTAGTTATTGGTGCAATGCACATAGTAAATAAGAACATTAATACAGCAGCAATTAGTATTTTACTTTTCTTCATATCTTTTCCTCCTCGTATAATCAATCTTAGGAGAAATCCTATAGATTGATTTTCTTCTTTCTATTATATTTTTGAGTTATAATAACTCTTGCCTGTAGATTTGTTAATCATATCCTTTCATCATTCCTCATACCTAACTTCACTCATATAATTAAATCCACTTAAGAAATGATCATATGAGTAATCTCTTACTCTGTTTTCCATAACATCATTTATAGGTATAAGTGTATGATCTTTTAATATTACATATTTATATGTAAACGTTAATACTTCATCATAATATTTAGTTAGCATATTAATTTTAACTGTAGTAGTAACCGTTTTATTTAAATTAGTATCAAAGTAACTCATTATCTCATAAAAAGCTTTATCAGTTTTAAGAATTCTTTCATTATATATTCTAATTACTTTCTCACCTTCATAATTACCATTAACTTTTTCAATAGTTGGATATTTTTTGTTACTATAGTTTTTACTATACAATACATTATCCTTTACATAAATATAATTGGACATGAAATCATAATCTATTTTTTTACCAAGAAATTCTTTAGAATATTCACATTTAAGATAATCAATTAATTTATAATTTGCATTCAAATACATATCATAACTATCATTTACTTTATTATCTATATTGTCATCATGCAATGTATATCTAATATCATTATAATCATAAAACATTATATCAGCTCCACTATTTGGAGCAATATTCATAACCTTAATATTTTTATCTATATCATATACTTTTTTATAAACAAACTCTCCACTATCTAATTTAATAGGATTAAATATATATATAGAATTATTATTTATAAATGAATATTTACTAAATGAAGTATCTTCTGTTAGAAATTCCCCACCCTTTAGTTTTTGATACTCTTTATCTGGATATTTTTTCTTAAGTTCATCCATTATTGAACTTGCCTCTGGAGGAGTATGATCATTTAATTCTTGTTTTCTATTTTTAATAATAATTATAGAAACAATACCTATTAATACGATGAAAGCAATAATGACATAAATAATTTTCTTATTCTTCATATTGCACCTACTTCTCTATATATCCACTTGTTTTTTGTGAATACATATCATCAGTTATAGATTTATATCTTTCGCCGTCATAATCATCTGTAAATCCATTATATGCTTTATATATTTCATTAGTTTCAGTATCATATACTCTTTCATAGCCAAGTATAGCATCACTTTGTTTTTGACTCATAATATCAAAAGATTTATTTCTCTTATTCCATGAATCCATTATACCATCACTTATTTCATTACCTATTGCTCTAATTTCTTGAAAATTTTTCATAACAGCATCTTGTTGTTGATTAAATCCATTTATAAATATATCTGTAAATTCTAGTGAAGAACAAATAGTATTCAATGTATCTTGCCAATCAATAAATTCATCTTTTGGTGCTGTAATAAAGATAGCATCATATACATTTAAGTATTGTATATCTATTTGTTTACCAGAAATTATATTCTCTGATACATAATAAGAACCCACATCATATACATAAGCAGTAAATATTCCTTCTCCATCTTTGCCATTTGCATCTTTAAATGTTGCTCTTAACATATCTCCACCTAAACTGCTTTTACCTAAATTCTCACTTACAGTAAAATCAGTTAATGTTGGAAATGTAAATGTACTAGTATTATTTAAAGTACCTAAATCATTAAATATTTTATAAAAACCTTCTGTATCTTTTGTAGCTATTACACTAGTTTTAGCAAATATATCATTTGGATAGTATTTTTGTTGCCATCTTTTAGCATCTTCTGATTTATTATATCCCTCTGTTTTCATATTTAAGAAAAATTGATATATCGGATTATTCGGATCATATATTTTAATAGTATAATGAATATAATCTCCTAATACATCTACTTTCCATCCTTTTGGCTTTTTAACAGAAAACTCATTTGTTTTATAATCTTCAAATTCTATTTGACTTGCTTTTGATTTAATTATTTTTACATTTTTGTCTGGATTATAAAATACTCCTTTACCTTTAGTATCTTTAGTAAGTATAATAGTAACTCCTATAACAGCAAGAATAGATATACCAATTATAATTAGATTCTTTTTAGAAATATTTAATTTCCCAATTTTCATAATATTAAATTCCTCCTCTCTATTATTAAGTATAAGTTATAAAATAAACAAGAACAATAGAATTGCCTCAAAAAACATTGTTTCTGATGGAAACTTGTTTTTATTATATAAAAATTATAGTATAATACCTCATAAGGAATGATGTATTATGAAATTTAAAGAAGTCTTAAATAAATATTTAAAGGAACTAAATTGCTCTTCAAAAAAATTATCAACTGGAGCTGGATTATCCCAATCTGTTATAAGTAGATATCGTAGTGGTGAAAGAACTCCAGTAAAAGAAAGTGAACAAATGAATAAATTAATCACTGCACTTTTTAATATCGCACAAGAAAACGGACAAAAAAAATATACACTTGATAAAATAAAAGGTGATTTTAATTCCACATTACCTAATGATGATTTTGATTATACTACATTTAGTAATAATTTAAATACCTTAATAATGTCATTAAAAATTAATACTCATGAAATGTCTAAATACATTGTATTTGATGCCTCACATATTTCAAGAATAAGATATGGTAAAGCAAAACCATCTAATCCAATTGAATTTTCAAATAAAATATGTTCATATATTTTTACGAAATATAATAATCCAGAAGATATAAGTAATATATCTACAATTATTGGATGCAAAAAAAGTGATTTATCAGAAAATGAATTTATAAACACTTTATTTTCCTGGCTTACAAGTGAAACAAAAAATGTAAAAAATGAAATATCCGATTTCTTATACCATCTTGATTCTTTTAATCTAGATGATTATATAAAAGCAATTAAATTTGATGAATTAAAAGTTCCGTATCTTCCATTTTATAAAGCAAAAAATAAAAATTATTATGGAATAGAAGAGATGAAAAACGGAGAATTAAACTTCTTTAAAGCAACTGTTCTCTCAAAATCAAAAGAAGATATTTTTATGTGTAGCAATATGCCTATGGAAGATATGGCAGAAGATACTAACTTTGGAAAAAAATGGATGTTTGCTATTGCAATGTGTTTAAAAAAAGGCCATCATTTAAATATTATTCATAATTTAGATCGTCCTTTTAATGAAATGATGTTAGGACTTGAAAGTTGGATTCCAATTTATATGACAGGTCAAATATCTCCATACTACCTAAAAGATAATAGAAATAATATATATAATCATCTTGATTATGTTTCAGAAAATGTAGCATTATCTGGAGAATGCATTAAAGGATATCATAATAAAGGAATGTATTATTTAACTACCAATAAAAATGAAATTAAATATTATAAAGAAAAAAGTAAACTACTTTTAAAAAAAGCAAAACCACTTATGGAAATATATAGGGAAAATAATAAAAATGAATATGATTTATTCTTAAGAAAAGATAAAAATATAGAATCTGATAGAATAAGATATCTTTCATCATTACCAATATTTACAATAAAAGATGAACTATTAATTAAAATTTTAAAAAGAAATAAATTAACAAAATCAGAAATTGATAAAATAATTAAATACAAGAATGATGAATTAATATATATAAATAATATTTTAAAAAGGAATAAAATAAAAGATTATATTTATATAATTAAAGAAAATGAGTTTAAAAACGATATTCCTTCACTTTTATTAAATAACTTGTTCCTAGATAAAAAAATAACCTATACTTATAAAGAATATGTAGAACACTTAAAATTAACAAAAGAATATAGAAAAAAAGTAAATAATTATGAATTAAACTACGTGAATGATAAAACATTTAAAAATATAACTATAACATTTATTGAAAATAACTATATAATTATTTCAAAAAGTTCTAATCCAACAATACATTTTGTTATTAAACATCCTAAATTAACTCTTGCTATTAAAAATTTTAACCCACTTGTAAAAGAATAATTATAAGAAATCATATCACTTCTTTTTAATTTATTAATATATTTTAACACTAAAATAAATAATGAATATAATAAATTGATGAAAGGAGTTTATATGAAAAGAATAATTATTGCTTGTGTGTCACTTTTACTATTAGTATTACTTGTTTTTTTAGTTTTTCCTAAAAAGCAAGAAAATAAAAATGAAAAAGTGAGAATAGCAGAGGTAACACACAGTATATTTTATGCACCACAATATGTTGCTATAAGTGAAGGGTTTTTTGAAGATGAAGGAATAGATGTTGAACTTATACTAACACCTGGTGCTGATAAAGTAACGGCAGCCGTTTTATCTGGAGATGTTGAAATTGGTTTTTGCGGACCTGAAGCTACAATATATGTATATCAAAGTGGCGAAAAGGATTACTTAAAAACATTTGCACAATTAACAAAGAAAGATGGATCATTCTTAGTATCAAGAGAAAAAATAGACAATTTTAAAATAGAAGATATTAAAGGAAAAACTATAATTGGAGGAAGAAAAGGTGGTATGCCAGAAATGACATTTGAATGGGCATTAAGAGAAAATGGCATAGATCCTAAAGAAGATGTAAATATAGATACTAGTATTGCTTTTGCTGCTATGCAAGGTGCATTTATTGGTGGAACTGGTGATTTTGTAACACTATTTGAACTTAGTGTAAGAAAATGAAGTCTCCAAGTGAAAAATTATATGCCTTTTAAAGGCAAAAATAACAATTCACTTGGTAATAGACCTTATATCTTTTAGTTCCCCTAGTGTCATATCCTCTTTTAAATTCATAACTACTTCTTAAAATAGGTTGTAGTTTTTTCTTTTCATCATCCTCTTTGTAAGATAAAAATATATTTAATTCCATATTATTTTTATTATTGCATATTTTAGATACTACAATACGCTCTAGTAAAGAACTAATTATTTTATTTATTGTTGGTTTAGATTTAACTTTCTGTTTTAAGTTTTCAGCAAGTTCTTTAGTTTTATCAGTTGTTCCTTTTAATTTTTCTTTATAATTTTTTAAAGTATCAAGTTCATTCTCAAGTGCTTTAATCTTTTCATTAAATGAATTATTTCTTTCATAAAACTCCGTGTTTGATAAACTACCTTGTAAACTAAGTTCCAATAACTTGTCTTTTTTATCATAAAGATTATTTATTCCTCTTTCACGTGATAAAATTTCTTCATCTATACCAGTATCTATCTCCAAATGTTTATAATAATTCATAAGAATATCAATTACTTTATTTAATTCTATTTGTAATTTAGAAATTAAATCTCTAAAAATAGCATCTAGTTCAGATTCTCTAATATTAGGTGAATCACAAGTAGTTTTACCATTTTTTAAATAAAGAGAACAAACCCAAGTAATATCTTTTTTATTTTTTCTAAATTCTCTTCTATGAAAAACTGCATTGTGCTGTCCACAAAATATTTTAGCACTATATAAATATCTATTTTTATAAATACTTTTATCTTCTTTTCTTTCACTAAATGTTTTTTTTCTTTTTAATAAACGAGTATTAGCTCTATCCCATAATTCCTCATCAATTATTGGTGGTATTCTTGTTTTATCTTCATAAATAATCCAATCATCTTTTTCAAAGTATTTTATCTTCTTAGTCATATAATCTACTATTTCAGATTTTCTAGCACAATAATATCCTTTATATTTAGGGTTTTCTATCATTCGTGAAATAGTAGATATAACCCATTTTTTACCTTGACAAGTTTTTAATCCTTCACTATTTAAAGTTTTAACAATTTTTGAAAGTGATAGTTCATCAACTGCATAAAGTTCATAAATCCTTCTAACAACTTTTGCTTCTTCTTCTATAATATTTAATACTCCAATATCCTTATCTTTTTTATAACCATAAAGTAAATCATTACCAAGTATTTCTCCACGTTCTATTGCACGATTCATACCAAATTTAACTCTTTCAGATAACCTTCTTATCTCATCTTGTGCCATAGAAGCCATTATGGTTAATCTAAGTTCAGAATCAGGCATAACAGTATTAATATTATCATTTACAAATAACACAGCCACTCCATAAGATAAAAGTTCTCGTGTATATTTAATACTATCAAGAGTATTCCTTGAAAATCTAGAAATTTCTTTGGTAACTATTAAATCAAACTTACCACTTCTAGCATCCTCAATCATTTTCATAAAATTATCTCTTTTAACATCACTTGTACCAGTTATTCCATCATCTACATAACCTCCTACATAAGTCCAATTCGGATTTTCTTTTATATATTGTTCAAAATGTTCCACTTGATTTTGAAGAGATTTCTTTTGTTCTAAATGATCCGTTGATACTCTTGCATAATCTGTTACCCTAAGTTTTATACTTGTAAGTGGCATTCCCATATTTAATTGCTTTCGAACAGTGTATAAATCCAATTCTTCTTCTCCTTTCTAAAATTTTTCACAAATTTAATGCGCACCACTTAAATTACAACTTTTCAATTCCTTTAAAATATTATCTTCAGTATATTTAAACATTTTATATGAAATTTTATTTTCATTAAATAACTCTTTATTTAATGTGAGAGCCACCTCTAAAAGTATTTCTTTATTCTTATTTTTTACTTTTTTACTTTCCATAAGACAATTATTATTCATAATCACGCTCCCTTATTTAAAACTATGAGAAATAATACAAAATAATACTTTAGAAAAAACAGAAACTACTTAGAATCTGGTTTCTGCTTAACTTCTTTTACATAAGTAATTTTTAAAGTTTTTTAGAACTTAATTAAATCTTTAATTTCATTATAAAAAATATTATTATCTCTAATCACTTTAATATCTCATTTAGAAATCAACAGATTTTTAACTAGCTGACCCTGTTCATATTTTATTAACGATACCAATAACTTCGCTTAATTTTGCTTTCATAAAAATCATACTCCACCCATAAGTTCTTGTTAATCTAATTATTAAAAAAGTTGAGTTTTTTCTCAACTTTAGTAGTATTTTATATGGAAATTTATTTTAAACAATTATACTTGCACTATTTAATCAAAATAATATGATAATACTTTCTCATAAATAAAAAAAGATTAGTTTCCTAACCCTTACTATAAACACGATTACATCTTACAGTAACTCTTCTTAAATTATCATTAGTACATGTATAAATAGTCAAATCAAAATCGCTTTCTACCATTTCCTTTATGTCAGTTGAGCCAAGTTCTTCAATTAATTCAACTTCATATTTATAACTTTTGTTATTTACATCAGTAAATATAACAATATCACCTGGTTTTAACTTATATAAATTTCCAAAAATATTTCTATATGCATGACCACATATTACCAAATTATTACTTTCTATTGATCCATAATAAATTGATGGCGATATTTTTAATGAATAAGGAGTATACTCTTTTGTAACTGGTAAATTTAATTCTAATGATGGAATTACTAAATAACCAACATATTCTAATCCATTTATTTCAATCGTTTTAATATTTTCTTTATTATCAATTGTCTTATTAAGTATTTGTTTCATAGTATCGTCACTTTTTATTTTTGAATACACCTGTTCATATTCAAAATGAATTGTTAAAAGCATTGACATTACTACAAATAATACACCTACAATTAAAAGCGATTTACCCTTTTTGTTCATTTTTATTCCTATCATATAACAAACTAGTAATTATAAATATCATACCAATACTTAAGAATAAGCCAACTAACCAATACATTTGACCCGTATGTACCAAACTACTTGTATTTGTAACTATAAACAAATTACCATCTTTTTGATAAGTAACTGTATATCCATTTGGTACATTTACTTCCCTAACTACATAATTATCATTTTTTTCTATATTAGAAAAAGTATATTGCCAATTATTTTCTTCACTTAAAGTAACAGTATCAATTATTTCATCATTTAACAATAACTGTATATCTATACTTTTTGGTAAACTAATACTATCATTATTATTAGTTTTTGTAGTATTCCAAACCTTCTTCACACTTAAATCAATTGTTCTTATAATATCTGTTTTTGGTTCTGATTCTATATCATAAATCCATTTATTATCTATTTCACTAGGTATCATTACAAGAAATGGATCTATTTTAGAAAATCCACTAACTCTATTAGTTTGTTTAACTAAATACAATCCCAAATCTAGTTCATCAAAGTAAACCACACCTTCAGCACTAGTAATCTTTTTTATACCAGTAATATCCTTAGTAATACATTTACTAACATCTTCTGCTTTTAAACTTTCGATAGATAAATTACAATTTGATAATTCATCTACATATTCAAATATTAAATTATGAGCTTCTTCCTTCGCATTTGCTATTTTATAAAGAGTAATTTCAGCACCTTCTATTTTAATATTATCCTCTTTTTCAAGTAAAGTTATATTTATAGAACCCAATTTTTTAAAATCCACTACATTAGTAGAAAGTGCTTTTATCTCACTTATATAAAAAAGCAAGAAAAATGCTACTAGCAAAATTTTTATTCTTTTCATAATTACCTCCGTAATTTATCTTTTTCCATTTGGATAAAGAAATTCTTCATATTTATTAATACCAACTCTTTTTACTGGTTTAATTAATATTATCAACAGCAATAATACTATTATTGGAAGTGCTACAATAGGTATTACTATCATCCTATTTATTCTAAAACCCTCTGTTGTTATATAATTCTTTTTTGTATTTCCAGTTACTCTAACACCTCTTACTAATAATCTATGCGTATTTATACCATAAGGAGTACATGTTAACAATGTAACGTAATCTTTATCTTCTTCTATTTTTAAATATTCTCTATCAGATGGACTAACTATAACTATCTTATCAACTTCATAAGTCAATACCTCATCTAATACAGTTATTTTAAAAATATCCCCAACTTCTAATTTATCTAAATCTGTAAATAATTTTGCTGATGGAAGACCTCTGTGAGCTGACAACACAGAATGAGTAGAATTCCCACCAATAGGTAAAGAAGAACCCTCTAAATGTCCTACACTAGAATTTAATACCTCATTACTAATACCATGATAAATAGGCAATTCCACTTTAATTTTATCTATTGTAAGATATCCAATCATACCATCATTATTTATATTTAGTAATTCATTATAGTTTTGTATATTTTCATAACTTAAAAGTGGTTCTGTTAACTCACTTAATTCCTTGTTATAATTTATCGCATCTTCTTTTAATTTATCAAAATCTATTTTATTTTTTTCATTTAATATATTTTCATAATTATATATTGTTTTAGATTGATTTTTCTCATTATAGTAATTACTCAAAGTTGGATAAAAGAGTGTTAAAAGTCCTATGAAAAAAAGTGTTATCATAATTATTGTTACTTTATGCTTTTTCATAATCCCTTTACCTCTCTTTTATTATTTCCACATTTAGGAAGAAAATTCTTCCTAAATATGAACTATAATTCTTAAACTTAAGCTGACTAATTATATAATTATATATTTTCCTTATAAGCCCTTAACTTAGTAACTAATAATACTCCAAATACTAGTACTAATGTTAAACCAAATGTAACAAATAAGATTGTTCCAATACCACCAGTTTCTGGTAATTGTGAACCAGTATAATTTTTTACTGTTACCTCACTTCTTACATAAGTTTTATTGCTTTCCTTTTTATTAACAGTAAATTCAACTCTACTAGTTAATTTATTGTATCCAACAGGACTTACTACTTCTTCCAAATAATATGTATCATTATCTAATCCCTCAATAACTGCATGACCTACTTTTATTGTTTCACCAGTTTCACCAGCTTCTGCTACACGATAAGTACTAGTTTCTTTATCATAAACTACAGCAATTTCATTATTGTTCTTATCATACAATTTAAATTCTGCACCAGTTAATTCATTACCATCCTTATCTGTTTTCTTTAAATTAAATGAATAAGTATAAGTTGTTGTTTTCTTAGTATCAGTTACTGCATTTCCATACTTTAAGTATGTTTCATTTATATTGCCATCACCTTCAATAACTGCATCCTTATTTAATATTGCAGTATATTTTACTTCTATTTTAGTATTCCTTGGCAATGATGCGATATAATCATTATCAAATGTAACCACAAATGTATATCCTGTAACACTTGTATCTACTGTATAATTATTACTATCTACCAAAGTATCATTAACATATAGCTTAATTGAATCACTATTTAAAGTTAAACCAGCACTCATATTATCATATAGTACATAATCACTATATCCAGCACCAATTATAATAGTTGATTTAAATTCTACAGTATCACCTATTTTAGCATCATTTTCTTTTCCATACTCACCAGTAGAGTTTTCTTTAACATCTTTATCCACATCTGGTACAACTGTATTCTTTTCATTTACAACTCCGTCTGGATTAGTTGTTGTTAAATGAAGCAATGTTCCTACTGATGAATTTACTAAATAATAACCCAAACTTAAACCTTCAAATTTAACTGTTGTACTAGTTGCTTTCTTGTAAGTTGAAGTAATATTATTCTCCTCAGCATAAGCTAATGCTTCTTTTGCAAATTCTTTTTCATTTGCATTTTCTTTCCAAACATAATAAGCATCCCCATTTTCATTCTTCTTATCTAAATATTTTAAACCTAGATTAGCATCATCTAAGAATGCTTTAAAATTAGAATTAGCTCTATAAATATAATGATTATTAACTGCATCATAAGTTTCTAGATCTAATATCTTATAAATTTTGTATGTTTCATTAACTACTGCCTTATTAATAGTTATTGAACCAGTATTATCATCTGCATTTACTGGATTTACTTGAACAATTGCAAATACAAAAGCAAGTAATAAACTAAATATTCTTTTAATTGTTTTCATTTTACTTTTCCTTTCCTTTTTTAACTAATGTTTTAATAGTCAGCTTTCTTCTTTAAAACACTAATTGATATATAAATAACAGGTATCGCTGATAATAGTGAACCCATTATTATCAAAATTAACATACCACTACTACCTGTAGCTGGCATTTCATATCCTGATGAATTTATAAATTTTATATTTGTATCTTCACCCAGGATATTTTCATTTATATTGTTTATATCAAATAACTTAATTTCTCCATCATTTACTTGATATTTAACAACAAATCCCTCACTATTTATTTCTTTAATTTTATATTTTATATCGTATGGTAAATCTTTAAATTCTATTTTCTCATTATGTTTCAACAAAAATGTTGCTTTACCATTCTCAAATTTGATAATTCCTTCAATTCCGTTTTTTAATATCTTATAAGTTCCATCCAAACTTTTGCCTCTATACGTTGCTTCTATTTCAAACTCAAACGATTTATTAGAATAAACATCTAAAACTTCCTTTAAAATAGTTAAATTCCTAGTTTTATACTTATTTATAACCTTATTATCTTTAAGATCAGTAACTACCACTCCATAAGAAACAGTTACATTATACATAGTAGTATCTACATCATGATAAATATCTGTTTCTATTTCATGAAGTTTATATTTATGTCCTGATGGAATATTATTAAATGTTACCACTCCATTATTTGAAATACTATTTATAGAATAATTTTCATCAATATGTTTTCTTTCTTTCATACATGGACAATTTCTATCATGAATTAATTCGAATATTGCACCGTCAAGTGGCACATTGCCATAACTAGATATTTTATTAAAAGTTAAATTCCCAAGATAACCAATTACTTCTGGAATAGGAAAATCTATTGTTCTTTTTTCACTTCTTACATTTTCACCATTCACATTTTCTATAATTACATAATCTAGATATGTTTTACCATTAGTAGGATAATTATTCCCTTCATTAAAATCAGTTAATTCATTTTCTAAACGAATTCTATATTTAACTTCATATCTATAATAAGTTACTACTTTACCATTCTCTTCTTTCGTTATTTCTGTTCTTGTAGAATTCTTTAAATCCCATAAAATAGTATCTTTAGTTTCATTATAACTTGCCGTATCACTTTGATTATCATTTGCAATATTTAATTTATCTTTTAATACCATATTATCATCATATAAGCCAACAAATTCTATATTTTTTATTTGCCCACTCACATTCATCGGATCTTCAGCAACCCAAGAAGCATTTATTTCTTGACTTGTCATTTCCTTAATATCTTCAAAGATTTTATTATAAGCACTTTCTAAGGCCTCTTTATTATCTGAATCATAATAATATTTTCTATTTGCCACATTTGTTCCTATAGCATCAGAACCAATATATTCACTTAACCATGTTTTATAATACGAAGAATCATTATATTTATTTCTTACATTTATATTCGTATTTGCATTCTTACTTGGAACATTTATTCCAGGTAATACCGCATAATATCTTGGAATTTTATAGCCATTATTAGAATAATAAGTATAATTTCTTGCCTCAGTATCAGTATCAACTGTATTCGCATGACTACCATTATCATTATATTGCAAATGATACATTGTATATTGTCCTGTTATACCCACACCAATCGAATAAATTTTTATTCCATTATTTTTCATTCCATATGCTAATTCCTCTGCTCTTCTTGCTCCTAAGTCACTATAATTTGTACCTGACCAATCTTTATCTCCTATTGGGACATCCCTTTCATAGTTGTAGAAATTACCTACTCTATGTTCAGCGTATTTAGTGTGATCACTTTTTAATGGAGTATATCCTCTGTAACCATTTTCTATATAAGTTGTAGGTAGCCCATCTGTCAAAAAGATTATATACTTGTTTTTTACCTTAGAAGTTGCAAGTAGACTATTTGCCCTTTTTAAGCCCGCCTCCATATTAGTCCATTTTATATTAACATCAGTTGGAGCAGTTATTCCAACAACTTTTTCATCTAAAGTACTTTCTGATACAGTATTAACATCTTGTAAGCCCCCAAAAGCATCGTTTGAGTCTCTGTTAAATGTAACTAAACCAATTTGCCTTATAGCATTACTTTCTTTAGAATAGTTATAAAATTTGCTTATAAAATCCATAACAGAACTTTTTGCAACATCCAATCTTGAATTACTATCCCCCGATTCATCGCTAGTTAATTCTTTATTCATTGTATTAGAGATATCCATAACAAGCACTACTGCTAAATCTTGTGCTTTAGTTACCTCTTCAATTTTACTTGTTGTTTCTACTGATAATGTAATATCAAAATAATTTTCTAAATTAGATTCACTAATTGTTTTGCATACTATAACTCCATCTTTAGAATTACTATTACATCCCCCAAGATTTGCTACTTGTTTATATCCTTCAAGTGGACTCGCAAATGTATTTGTAATAGGCATAACAACCATTACAATGGTTAACAAAAAAATTACTATTCTCTTAATTTTTTTCATAACTCCTCCTTAAAAACAACCTAAATCACACCTATTTTTCTAAAAGGCCAAATTCGAAAACATAATTTACCAATCACATCTTCATTTTTTATAAATGATATATCCTCATTACGAGAATCCATCGTAATATCTCTCTCATCGCTTAAAACAAACACACTATTATCACTTACTTGAAGTGGATAAGTTATTCCTGTATCTCCTCTTACTAATTCACTCACATATGTTTCTTTTAACTCATTACCATTCACATACACAACACCATTCGAATCAATATTTACCCAATCACCAGAAACAGCTATCACCCTTTTAACTAATATCTTATTTCCATGATAAAATGCGATTATATCACCAGTTTTTAACTTAGACGTTTTAATAGATAATGCAATCTCATTATCGTTAAGTAATGGTTTCATACTAGAATTAGTTATTTCTAATACAGGCATAAATAAAGTTGCAAATAAAGTTGCAATAGCAACAATTATTATCAAAACAGATAAAGTATTTTTAAATAATTTAGAAAAACTATGTCTATAAATTTCTCTATGTAACTCTTCTTCAATATCACCAATAGAAATATCACTATAATTAATTTCTTTTTTTCTCCTAGAACTTAAGTATCTATCTAACATTTCTTTTATCTTTTTCATAAATTTCCCTTAGAATTTTTATTAGAAGCTTTTTTATTACCTTTTTTTAACTCAGATTCCAATTTCTTATATTTTTCCTCCAACTCAATTTCACGTTTTTTAAATCTTGCTTCTAACATTTCCTTTTTCTTCTTACACTTCGCTTCAGTTTCTTTTATAATTTTTTTCTTTTCATCTAACGCTTCTTTTCTTATAGAAAATTCTATCTTATTACAATTTTCCTTGACATTATCAAGATATTCTTTTGCTGCCGCATCAGCACTCTCAAATACTCCACTTAATTTCAAAGCAGCCGAAGCGATAGAACCAGATTCCTTAATCTTTATTCTCTTAGAATTAAGTTCATCCGTTACAACATTAAGCTTATCCTCTAATTCCTTAATTCTTTCTGCTTGCTTTAGCATAAGTTCCAAAAGTTCTCTGCGTTTTATCTTTTTTAAGCCGTTTTTATTCATAACTCCTCCAAAACGCTAATTATAAACAAAGTTTCTAAATCGCGATAATTATTTTTAACCCCAATTTCTTCTTTAGTGGTTGATATACTAATCATTTTCAGATTTTTGTCAATGAATTTCAAAAATTTTCTGCATTTTTTAATTATTCACAATATCTTATGCAAAATATTTACTAAAAATAATACAAATTTACATTTTTGAATAAACTAGCATATATGGCATTTGCGATAATAATCTTTTTATTGTATAATCTTAATTAGGAGGTAAAATATGTGCGGAATTGTTGGCTATAAAGGAGCCAGAAACGTAAAAGAAGTATTAATAAAGGGGTTAAAAGCATTAGAATATAGAGGATATGATTCATCAGGTGTTGCACTACTTGATGATGGGGAAATAAAAATAATAAAATCCGTTGGAAAAATAGACGAATTAGAAAAAAAACTTAATAAAGAAAATATAAATAAACCAATCATGGGAATTGCACATACACGTTGGGCAACTCATGGAAAAGTAAACGAAAAAAATTCTCACCCACATAAGTTAGGAAGAGTTGTACTTGTACATAACGGTATAATTGAGAATTATAAAGAAATTGAAAAAAAACTAATAGAAGCTGGATATAAATTTGAAACAGATACAGATACAGAAATGATTGCTGGTCTAATTGATTTATATTATAATGGCAAAAACGAAATAGAAGCAATCCAAAAAGCAGTTAAAGAATTAAGAGGCAGTTTTGCTATTTTAGTAATGTTTAGTGGAGATTCAAACAATATTTATGGAATAAAAAATGCAGCACCTTTAATATTAGGCGTTGGTGAAAATGAAAACTTCTTAGCAAGTGATATTTCTGCTATACTTTCATATACAAGAAAATTTATTATATTAGATGATAATGAGATAGTAAAACTAAATGAAAATAAATATGAAATATATCATGATGATAAAATAATAAATAAAAATATAGAAGAAGCAACATGGAGCATTATGGATGCTGAAAAACAGGGTTATGAACATTTTATGTTAAAAGAAATAAATGAACAAACAGAATTAGCACATAAATTATATGCAAAATATACACCAGATAATAAAATAACTGATGATATAATTGACATAACTAAATATAAAGAAATTGATATAGTTGCATGTGGAAGTGCATACTATGCAGGACTTATTGGAAAAAGTTTGATTGACAAATATCTATATGATACTCATATTAAATGTGATACAACTGTTGCAAGCGAATACAGATATAAACCACACGTTTTTGATAAAAACAAACTTGTAATTGTCATATCACAAAGTGGTGAAACAGCTGATACTTTAGCATCACTAAGATTAGCAAATAAAAATAATGTCGATACACTTGCAATAGTAAATGTTACATCATCTACAATAGCAAGAGAAGCTAAATATATTATTCCAATGCTTGCAGGTCCCGAAATAAGTGTAGCAACTACTAAAGGATATTTTTCACAAAGTTATATAATGTCCCTACTTATATTAAAAGCAATGCACAAATTAAAAAAATTAAACGAAACAGAAATTATTAACATACTAAAAGAAACAAAAGATTTAAATAAATTAGTAAGTAAAGTTATAGAAAATCAATCATATAAAGAAATAGCAAAATCTATATATGAGGAAAATGATATGTACTATATAGGAAGAGGTATAGATAGTGAAATATGTGAAGAAGCAAGTTTAAAATTAAAAGAAATATCTTACATTCATAGCGAATGTTTTAAAGCAGGCGAACTTAAACATGGACCTATTGCTTTACTAACAAAAGATACACCAGTTATTTGTATACTAACAGAAGATGATTTAGTAGAAAAAACATTAAGTAACTTAACCGAAGCAAGTTCAAGAGGTGCTAAAACAATACTAATAACAAAAAATAGTATAAACACTTCTAATATAGTAGCAAATTATATAATAACTGTACCTACAACTACTCCTTTTATGCAAAATTTATTAATTATAGTTGTATGTCAATTACTTGCATATGAAATTGCACGCTTACGTGGTTGTGAAATAGACAAACCAAAAAATCTTGCAAAATCAGTTACTGTAGAATAAAAACGAGATAAACTCGTTTTTTTACATAATAGTTCTTTATAATTTTACATTAACACAATACAAAACCTTATATCTTTTTGTACTAACAACATCATTACCCCTCATAAATTCATAAATCTTATCACACCAATTACAAATAACATTTAAATATATATCAAGTTTTATTTTATCAAAATCTCCATACACTACTATTTTATTTAATAATAACCTAATTATATCCCATCTCACTACATTAGATTTAAATAATTCAATTATTTCTTTCTTTAAATCATATTTACTATCTTCTATTTTTAACAAATTATTTATGCTTTTGTTAATTTCATTTATTTTTTTATTATATTCACAATTCTTCCTTATAAACTCATCTTTTGTTATATATCCATCAATATTTAAATCCAATAACTTTATCTTCTTACTATTTATATCCTCTACACTTTTCTGAAGTTTCAATATATTTAAGTCACTATTACCACATTTAGTATAAATATTCATAAGTATTTTAATCACTTTATCAACACTTAAACTATTATTAATAATATCATTCAATATAAAAAAAATCTCTTTTTCTCTAATAATTGGAGATGAACATATTTCCACACCTCGATTTAATTTACAAGAGCATACCCAACAAATATCATTCTTACATTGCTTTCTTCTATGAAAAAAGTTTAAATCATTTCCACAATATATTTTAGCACTAAATGGATACCTATTTTGATACATCACCTTATCATAAGATTTACCAAACTTCTTACTCCTCTTTTTTAACCTTTCATTTGCCAAATTCCACATTTCAACAGATATTATAGGAGAAACCTTTTCATTATCTAAATACGTTATCCACTCACTATTTGGAATTACTTTAACCTTCTTTGTCATATAATCAACAACTTCAGATTTCTTACCACAATAATACCCTTTATATTTAGGATTTCTTAAGATTCTTGAAACTGAAGATACACTAAAACTCTTATTTTGCCTTGTTTTTATATTGTTATCATTTAAATATTTAGAAATACCATTAATAGAATAATTTAAAACAGCATATTTATAAAATATATCTCTTACTATTTTCGCTTCACTTTCTATTACACATAATTTTCCAGAATCAATATCCTTTTTATATCCCAATAGAGTATCATTACCTAAGATATTTCCATTTAATATAGATCTATTCATTCCAAATTTAACTCTTTCAGATAACCTTCTTATTTCATCTTGTGCCAAGGAAGCCATAATAGTTAATCTAAGCTCACTATCAGGTAAAGCAGTATTTATATTATCATTCACAAACAAAACTGCTACCCCACTATTAAGTAATTCTCTTGTATACTTTATACTATCTAAAGTATTTCTAGAAAACCTAGATATTTCCTTGGTAATAATTAAATCAAATAATCCAACTTTAGCATCATTTATCATTCTCATAAAATTATCACGTTTAACGTCTGATGTACCACTTATACCCTCATCTATATATGGCTTTACATAAATCCAATTTTCATTTTTTTTAATCATAGAATCAAAAAAATCATTTTGATTTTTCAAAGAATTAATTTGCAAAGAATGATCAGTAGATACCCTTGAATAATAAGTTACTCTTAAATTTAACTCAGTTAAAGGTATACCCAAATTTAACTTTTCCCTTATTTTACACAAATCCATTATTTTTTATATCCCAATAAAGTTCTCAAGGCCTCATTATACATAGAAAATGTAATAACATTTTGATTATATAACTTCTCATTTATTTTAAGTGCTATTTCATAGTAAATTTCATTAACATCCATAAAATCACCTCAATAATTAATATGCTTTATTATTCACAATATGAGTTGTCAATCAATATGTAAAATTGTGCGTAAACCAAATTAATTTTACATATTTTTTGTTGATGTTTTACATATATGATAGTACAATGATTATGTAAAGGAGGGGTAGCATGATTAAAAAGTTAAAAGTTCTTATGGTTTTAGTGTCTTTATCATTAACACTTGGACTAATGAGTCATACCTATTCAAGGTATATTGCTGATGCAACTAGTGATATTAAAATCCAATTCTCAAAATGGGAAATAAAAATTAATAACAATGATATAACTAATGGTTCAATATCTACAATGAAGTTAACACCAGTTATGGAAGGCAACAATCATGTTGCTAGTAATGTTGTAGCCCCTTCTTCTAAGGGATATTTCGATATAGTAGTAGACCCTTCAAACGTAGAAGTTTCTTTTAATTATTCCGTTTCTCTAAATATAATAAATGGAAATATCCCTGATTTAATAATCTCTAAATATTCAATCATAGATAGTAGTTATACTGAGGGAGATGAAATACAAACAATATCTCTAGTCGATGGAAAAATAAATGGAACAGTAAACTATAACCAAAACAAAACTTTCGAACCATTTACAATAAGAGTATTCTTTGAATGGTATGAAGGAGAAAATGAAAAAATGAATGATGAAGCAGATACTCAAATAGGAATAGATGCATCTAATAACAATACAGAACTACAAATAACAGCAACAATGAGTTTCGAACAAGAGGTATAAATTACCCCTTGTTTTTTTAAATAAAAATCACTATTAAAGTGATTATTCCACACAAACGTAAGTTACATTAGATGGATATATTATTTCCTCAAGATTATTATCAAATGCATAACAACCAATAGTTAGTGGTGTAGTTGGAAATATTATTGTTGAGTTTGTTAATTTATTATTGGAAAATGCACGTCTTCCTATACTTATAACTGTATTAGGTATTGTCACACTTGTTATCCCTATACCATAGTAAGCAACATCTTTGATTATAACAACATCATATTTATTTTCAAAATTATATAATGTTTTTACTTTATATTCTATGTTATTAGAACTTATTCCAGTTGGTTCTACACCTCTTGTTGTGAATGCAACATCTCCTATTGCTACTACCTGTTTACCATTTATATTACTTGGTATTACTACATCTAGTCCACCTTCTATACTATATCCTGTTATTGATATTCCACTATATGATACATCTAATCCTGCCGTTTCATAATCTGTTGATGGAATAAAACCGGCCGATACAGCTTGTTGTAATGTAGTACCATCTAAACTATTTCCACTACATAATGTATTTGCGTTTTCTTCTGTGATATTTTCACTAAATAAATATGCAATACACTTTCCTTTACTTTATCAACTGCATCCTCATAAACAAAATACTTCGCATCTGTTGAACATGTATCACTTATTTCTGATGTTTCTTTTGATGCATTACATATTCCCATTCCTTTAAATTTTCCTTTTCCTTCTATTGTTACTGTTGCTTTTCCTTCTTCGTTTATTTTTACAAAACAATATTCATAGTCTTTACTACTTATTTTACTACTTATTTTTGCTACTTTATCACATGCTATTTCTTCATCAGTATTATTTAACTTGTTTGTTACATATTTCTTTTCTGCACTATCTGCTATTAATTGTGCTGTACTTTTAAATGAATCTTTTTTTGATATAAAAAAAACGATTTTATTCGTTTTCTTTTCTATCCTGTAATTTATTTAAAATGTTTTCAATAACTTTCCATTCTGCTTCTGTTTCTATAGATCCTAACACTGGATTTTCTTCTTTTGGATCAAATGTTGATGCATATACTTTTTTATTTCCATTTTCATCTTTTGTATTGTCTGTATAAACTATGTAATTTTTGTTAGTTTCGTCTGATTCGAATGTAAAAAGTACATTACAGGTTATTTTTTCTCCTTTATCATTAAATATTTCAAATTCGTTATTACTTTTATTTTCCATGCTACCCTCCATAGTAATTTTATAATATGTTAAAATGTTTATCTAGGATTTCTTTTAATATTTTTTTATAATCTTTATTTAATGCATTATCATAGTCATTCATCGAACCATTATCTGACACTATTTTAAGTGAATATGTATTTTTATAAAATGAAACTATTGCTCTTAACTCCATATCAAATAGTGTATTTTTTAGTGTGTTATTTTCTATGAAATCTATAGATGTTGCACATGTAGTATTAATAATATTTTCATCTTTTATATAGTTTATGTTTATTAAATCTGTATTTTTATAAATCGTTCTATAGCAATAAGAAGATGTAATACTACATATAGTACCTACATTAATATCATTTGATGCTCCTGCATAGCCAATATTTATAATAGTACCTGTTAATTTAGTATCTTTTAGTGACTCAATAACTTTTGAAACGCCTATACCTGTTATTAGTACATTATCTTTATATTCTTCTGGTATTAATGATTTTTTTTCATCTTCTGTTGCTACTAATATAGTTAATTTATTCATATATAATCACTCTCGTTTTACTTTATCTAAGTAGCTTTGAAGTATTACTGTTGCAGACATTTTATCTATTACTTTTTTTCTTTTTTTTCTGCTTATATCTGATTTTATTAAAATATTTTCTGCAATTCTTGTTGTTAATCTTTCATCTTCAAGTATTACTTTTTTATTTAGTTCTTTTTCTAATTTTTCTTTAAATTTTATTGTAGTTTCTCCTCTTTCTCCAATAGTACCATTCATGTTTTTTGGAAGTCCTAAAACTAATACATCAACTTCTCTTTCTTCAATTATTTTTTTTAATTCTTTAGTTAAATAATTAAAGTCATCATCATGTCTTATTGTGGTTAGTGATGTTGCTATTATTCCTGTTTTATCGCTTATTGATATTCCTAGAGTTTTTGTTCCTAAATCTAATCCTAAATATCTCATAATTTTGTTTCTATATCCTTTAATATTTCATCAATGTAAGTAATATCCGTTCCTCCTCCTTGTGCATAAGAGTTTGAACCGCCTCCATTTCCATTTGATTTTAAAGATGCATATTTTACTAAATCACCTGCATTTATATCACAATTACTTTTGCATATAAAATTTACGTTATTTCCTTTTATGTTTGCAACAAATATTATTCCTTTGCTTATTTTGGTAAATGCATTATCTATAAGTGTTTTTAATATAGAAATTTCATAATTATTAACTTTTTTAATTATTGTACTTTTATTATTAATTATTTTAATAGTATCAAATTCTGTATTATTTTTTGTTAATTTTTCTTCTTTTTTTAGATTATATTCTTTTTCAAATTCTTTTACTTTCTCTCTTACAGTTTTTACTTCATTTCTATTAAATATTATATCTTTGTAACTTAATGGTGCACTATTATCTATATCTACATTAAAGTCAATTTGTATATTTTTTGCTTTTGCATCATCCATTATATTTTTTGCTTTATTTAGAAGTTTAACCATTTCATCGTTGTATGGTTTTATTGCATTAAATAATACTCTTTCTATATTAGTATCTGTTGTTGCTTCTATTCTATAAACATCAGCACCTTTTGATTCAATATTATATATTGCAAATTTATTTATATCTCCTAAATTTTTAACATGCGTTCCACCACATAATTCAACTGAATTATAAAGTGTTACTACTCTAACTAATTTGTCATATTTTTCATCAAATTGATGCACTGCTCCACTTTTAACTGCTTCATCAAGTGACATTATATCTGTTTTTGCATCTACTTTTGTTTGTATTTTTTCATTTACTAGGTTCTCTATTATACATATATCTTCGTCTGTTATTTTCTTTGGATAAGTAAAATCAAATCTTAATTCTTTTTCTGTTACTTTTGATCCAGCTTGTAATACTTCATAATCTAGTGCTTCTTTTAGTGCTTGATGTAGTAAATGTGTTGCACTATGATTTTTTTCTATTGCATTTCTTCTTTTCACGTTTATTCTGGCAGTTACTTTATCGTGAACATGTATAACTCCTTCTTCTACGTTAACAATATGTACATGTTCTTTATTTGGAGATATGAATAAATCTTCTACTAGAACTTTTAGTGAATCATTATATATATATCCTGTATCTGATACTTGTCCACCCATTTCTGCATAAAATGGAGTTTCTTTTAATATAACATATCCTGTATCAGTTAATTCATCAACTAATTTTCCATCTTTTATAAGTGCGATTACTTCTGTATCTGTTTGATAATCTTCATATCCTGTAAATTTACTTTCTTCTTTAAAATTAAGTAATGCTTCATTTTGAATATTCATACTTGCTTCTTTTTTTCTTGACTTTCTTGCCATTTCTTTTTGATTATTCATACATGTATCAAATTCATATTTATCAACTGTATATCCTTTTTCTTTCAAGTATTCTTCTGTAAGTTCATAAGGAAAACCATAAGTATCGTATAATTTAAATGCATCAGTACCAGATAAAGTTTTATTTTCTGTTTTTTCTAGCATTTCATTTAATTTTTTTTCTCCACTTACTAGTGTTTTTTGGAATAATTCTTCTTCTTTATCTATTATTCCTTGTATATATTCTTTTTTAGTTTCTAATTCTGGATAGTAGTTTTTCATTGTTTCTACTACTGATGGGACTATATCACTCATAAATTTTCCAGGAATTCCTATATCATGACCATATCTAACTGAACGTCTTAGTAAACGTCTTATAACATATCCTCTTCCTTCGTTTGAGAATACTGCACCATCTGCTATTGCAAAAGTTAGTGTACGTATGTGATCTGCTATTATTCTAAATTCTTTATCATTATTGTATTTTTTATTACTAAGTTCTTCTATTTTATTTATTATTTTTCTAAATAAATCTGTATCATAACTGGATTCTACTCCTTCTATTATACAGGCCATTCTTTCTAATCCCATCCCTGTATCTATATTCTTACTTGGCAATTCAGGATATTCGTCTCTTTTTAAGCCCTCTTTTGAATTAAATTGGCTAAATACATTATTCCATATTTCTACATAACGTGAATTATCAATTTCATCTTGTAATAACTTGATTCCAAGATTATCTTTATCATATTCTATTCCTCTGTCATAAAATATTTCTGAATCCGGTCCACATGGTCCTTCTCCTATTTCCCAGAAATTAGATTCTAATCTTACTAAGTGAGTAGGATCTACTCCCATTTTAATCCATTTATCATATGCCTCATCATCATTTTTGTATACTGTAATATATAGTTTTTCAAGTGGAAAACCAAAGTATTTTTCATTTGTTAATAATTCAAAAGCCATCTCTATTGCTTCGTCTTTGAAATAATCTCCAACAGAGAAATTACCTAACATTTCAAAAAATGTATGATGTGTATTATCTCCTACTGATTCAATATCATTTGTTCTTATACATTTTTGACTACTTGTTAATCTTCTGTTTACAGGTATTTCGCTTCCATCAAAATATTTTTTTAATGGTGTTACTCCTGCATTATTCCAAAGTAATGTTGGATCATTTTTAATAAGTAAAGATGCACTTGGTAATATTGTATGTCCATGTTCTTTAAAATACTCTAAGAATGTATTTCTTATTTCATCACTAGTCATTTTTCTCATTGTCCACCTCAAAATCTTCTAACTTTCCATTTTCTTTTACTATTTTTGCAACTAATTTTTCTGATTCGTTTATTTTATCAGAACATTCTTTTGCCAACTTCATCGCATCACTATACTTCTTTATCGCATCATCTAAATTAACATTTCCGCTTTCTAATTCTTTTACTATCATTTCTAATTCATTTAAATTTTCTTCAAAAGTTTTTTTCATATCAATTCTCCTTAATATCAGTTATTAAAGATGTTATACATCCATCTGATACATATATATCTATTTTATCATTTATATTTAATTTTTTAATATTTTCTATACATTTATTTTCTTTTTTTATTATAGAATTTTTCATTAAAGCTCTTTTTACATTCTTTCGCAATATCTCCATATTTTTTTGCATCTTGTTTTCCTTTTACTAGAATCGTTAATTCTTCCATTATTTTTAATGCATTATACCATAAACTATTTATTTCTACTGCTTTTCCGTTTCTTGGTGTTACAGCAAAATCTCCTACCTTTGCATCCATCCATGTATTTTGGGTATCAGTAGTTCCTGATGATATCAAATAATCTGAGTCCATATATATATTATTATTGTCTACATCTATTTTTCCCATATATGCATTAATAACTTTTTCTAGTGAAGCATAAATATTTTGTTTTACCCATTCATACTCATCTGTGTATTTTAAAAACTTCTTTACTTGCTCAAATAGTAATAATGATGAATCTACACTGTTATATAGTGGTCTATTATCATATCCAGAATAACCATTTGGTACTAAACCAAATTTTATATCTCTAATTGTTGTTAATAAAACTTCTTTAGCTATGTTAAATCTTTTTGTTTTTAATAACAAGCCTTCAAATGATATTAAGGTATCACGTCCCCAATCAAGAAACCATGGATATCCTGCAATAATTGTATATAAAGCAAATGAAGGTCTATATACAATAAAATTATCTGTAGCTGTTACCATTGTTTTTACCAAACTAATATATTCAGGGTTTGTACTATTTTTGTTTTTTGGATCTAATAATTCTGTATCATAAATAATTTCACTAAGTCTAACTATTTCTTTATTGATAATGTCTTTTCCGTCTATTTCATCTATGTTTTCTTCTAACGAGCATACAAAAGTAACATATTTTTCCTCATTTGGCTCTAAT
>ERZ791729.195-NODE-195-length-36178-cov-9.804003_pt1 | contig 36178 bp, 35 predicted proteins | sample MGYA00510043_ERZ791729 | MGnify/ENA primary metagenome ERZ791729 (study PRJEB30046, sample SAMN00715149) | human gut metagenome | study: EMG produced TPA metagenomics assembly of the A metagenome-wide association study of gut microbiota in type 2... | reverse complement strand
ATTCTGGATTTAATTTTTTAGGTTATAAGTTTAAGGTTATTAATAATAAAACGATTGTTAAAATAAGTTAATTTACTATTTTTAGAATAAGAAAGAGAATTAAGTATATTAAAAAAAAATTATGATAATAAGAATTGTTGTTATATTTATAGTCAAATAACTAATTATTATAATAGTTTTAAATATAGTAAGAGTTTAGGATTAAAAAGGATAATTAATTGTTTTAAGTAATAAAAATGTTTATTTAACATATTTTACACACATTTTTTATAAAATTCCCATAATTTTTGTGATATAGTATTATATGTATAAGGGAGGACATATGAAAGAAAAAGTAAAATATACTATAACAATCGTAATCTCAATAGCAATTGGTGTGATAGGAACATTGCTTACATTAAATTATTGTGGATTGTTTGATACGAAGGTACTTGAAAAAACTATCAGAACAGTTAGTTTAAGTGAAAAGGATACTTTGAAAGAATCTATTGATAAGGTGTATGATTCTGTTGTTTATATAGAGTCATTAAAAAATGGTAATACAATAGGTAGTGGTAGTGGTTTTGTATATAAGAAAGATGATAATTCTGGATATATATTAACTAATTATCATGTAATAGATGGTTGTGATGAGGTTTATATAACTAATATTAAAGGTGAAACTGTGGAAGCTAAGATATTAGGGGCTGATGAGTATACTGATATAGCTGTTTTAAAGATTGATGAAGAAGATGTTTTACAAGTTGCAGAGTTTGGAAGTAGTGAAGAAACTAACTTGGGAGATACAGTATTTACTGTAGGATCTCCACTTGGAAAAGATTATATGGGAAGTGTTACAAAAGGAATAATATCTGGAAAAAATAGAGTTGTAACTGTTAGTTCAAGCACTAATAATCAATATGTTATGGAAGTTCTTCAAGTAGATGCGGCACTTAATCCAGGAAATAGTGGTGGACCACTTGTTAATATTAATGGTGAAGTAATTGGAATAAATTCTATGAAATTAGTTGAGAGTAAAATAGAGGGTATGGGTTTTGCTATACCAATTGAGTTAGTTAAATCAATATCAGAAAAATTGGAAAAAGGTGAGAAAATAGAAAGACCTTTATTAGGAGTAAGTATGCTTGATATTGATAATCAATATTTATTGTATAAGAATGGTATAACTATTGATTCATCTATTGAAAATGGAGTAGTAGTAGTAGAAGTAGTAAAAAATTCTCCTGCTGGTAAAGCATCTTTGAAAAAGGGTGATGTACTTCTTGCAATAAATGATGATGAAGTAACTAACATTGCTTATTTTAGGGCTATATTATATAAATATAGTGTAGGAGATACAATTACTATCAAATATTTGAGAGATAATAAAGTACGAGAAGTTAAAGTAAAATTAGATGTAACATTAGAAAATAGTTAATTAAGTTTAGCTATTTTTTTATTTGATATATAGCAATAAGGGGATATAGAAAGAATTAGGGAATATATTTAATATACTAATAAGTAAAATTAGATGTAATACTTAAAAATAGTTAATTAAGTTTAACTTTTTTCATTCTAGTATGGTACAATAAAAAGGAGGTGTAATATGATGGAAGATGAGTTGAGAAAAAAGATAGAAGAAATTTCTGCATCTATAGGGCTTGATTTTGAGGATGAAAATTTGTCTGATGAAGAAAAGAATGCTTTGTTTCGGTATGCACTTAAAGAAATAGATAAGGAAGAGTATATAAGATTATGTGGAAAGAAGAAGAAATGAGAGAGTTTCAAGATCCGTATTGTTATAAGGGAACAAATGTTTTGATAAATAATTTGGGCATAAGAAATGAAAAAAATTTATCTACCTATGAGAGGGCTCATGTTGCGTCTAAGTTACTATCTTTAAATATAAGACCAAATAATGGAGATTTTTCTTTGAAACATTATTTGGGTATTCATAAATATTTGTTTGAGGAAGTATATCCTTTTGCAGGAGAGATAAGAAATGTTGATATTACAAAGGGTGGTACTTATTTTGCAAGATTTCAATATATTGAACCAGAGTTAGATAAGATATTAAAAGAGATGAAGAGTGAATTACCTAAAGTTTCATCAATGGATGAATATGCAGAAAAACTGGCTGGTTATTATCTTGATATAAATATTGCTCATCCATTTCGTGAGGGTAATGGAAGATGTGAAAGAGAGTTTTTTAGGGAATATGTGCTTCATTTAAATAAAGTTTTAAAGCTTCCTGATCTTGAGCTTGATTATTCTAGAATGAATAAAAGTATGATGATGACTGCAGTTATAGAAAATAATATCAATATTATGAAGCAAGAGTTTATGAATGCACTAATAAAAAAGGAAAAAGGTAAAACAAAAATAAGGAGGAAAAATGAATTTAGATACACTTAATGAAACGCAATTAGAGGCAGTAAAGATAACGGATGGTCCTCTTTTAATATTGGCAGGTCCTGGTTCAGGCAAGACAAGGGTAATAACGTATAAAATTGCTTATTTATTGGAACAAGAAAAAGCAAAACCATGGGAGGTACTTGCAATAACTTTTACTAATAAAGCTGCAAAGGAAATGAAAGAAAGATTACATAATTTAATAGAAGAAGATATAAAAGGAATGCAAATCTCAACATTCCATTCATTTGGATTAAGGGTTATTAAGGAATATTATGATTTTTTTGGGTTAGATAGAACATTTACAATAATAGATGAATCGGATAGTATATCTCTTATTAAAAAAATAATAAAGGAGTTAAATTTGGATGAAAAAAAATATATTCCAAGGGCAATAAAGAATAAGATAAGTGGTGCTAAGAATGAGCTTTTAAATCCAGAGGGTTTTAAAGTTTTTGCGAGAACTCCTTATGATGAAGATGTAGTAAAGATATATAAGAAATATGAAGAAAAGTTAAAAAGGAATAGTTCAGTTGATTTTGATGATTTACTTATGTTACCTATTGAATTATTTAGGAAGGATAAAGAGGCGTTAGAACATTATCAAAATAGGTATAAATATGTTTTTATAGATGAGTATCAGGATACTAATGAGGCACAGTATTTGCTTAGTAAAATGATAAGTGATAAGTATAAGAATATATGTGTAGTTGGTGATGAGTCACAAAGTATATATTCGTGGAGAGGCGCAAATTATAAAAATATACTTAATTTTGAAAAGGATTATAAGAATGCAAAGGTAATATTATTAGAACAAAATTATAGATCAACTAAAACTATATTAGAGGCAGCTAATAGTGTTATTAAAAATAATAAGGAGAAAAAGGATAAACATTTATGGACTTTAAATGGTAAGGGTTCAAAAATAAAATATCTAAGATGCTATGATGAAAAAGATGAAATATTAAATATAATAAACACTATAAAGAAGTTTAAGAGTGAAGGAATTCCTTATAAGGAAATGGTTGTTTTATATAGAACTAATGCTCAATCTCAATCTATAGAAAGGGGCTTTATTGAAAATACTATTCCTTATAAAGTAGTTGGATCTTATGCTTATTTTAATAGGAAGGAAATAAAAGATTTAGTTGCATATTTGCGACTTATAAATAATGAGAAGGATGATGTGTCTTTAATAAGGGCAATGAATGCTCCTAAAAGAGGTATAGGTGCTAAAACAATAGAAAAGTTAGAATTGAATGCAAATGAAAATAATGTTAGTATATTTGATTCGATAACTAGTGGTAAAGAACTTGCATTTAAAAATTTAATATTAGATATTAAAGAAAAAATGAAAGATAAATCATTTGTGGATTTGGTTGAACTTGTATTAGATGAATCTGGACTTAAAGATGAATATAAAGAAAAAACTATTGAAAATGAATCTAGGTTGGAAAACTTAGAGGAGTTTAAATCAATAGCAAGAAATTTCGAGGATTATAATCCGGGTGCAACTTTAGAAGAATTTTTAATAGAAATATCTTTAATAAGTGATGTAAAAGAAGCAAGTGATTGTGATGAAGTGGTAACACTTATGACTATGCATGCGGTAAAAGGGCTTGAGTTTGATGTGGTATTTATTACTGGTCTTGAAGAAGGGTTATTTCCACATAGTAACTCAATGTTTGATGAATCTGAGTTAGAAGAGGAAAGAAGATTATTTTATGTAGCAATAACAAGGGCTAAAAAAGTATTGTATTTAACAAATGCGAGAAGTAGAATGTTATTTGGGCAAATAAAATCTAATTTGCCAAGTAGATTTATTGAGGAAATAAATCAAGAAGATATAGAAAAGTTATTTGAAGAGAATAAGAGTACAAAGGAAATAAAGATAAATAAAAAAGATAATTTTAATGATAATGATTTAGAGCTTAAAGTAGGAGATCATGTTAATCATAATGTGCATGGAAATGGTATAGTTGTTAGTGTAGAAAAGAGTGTTGCAACGATTGCATTTAAAGTAGGAATAAAGAAAATATTAACTACATATAAGGGATTAAAAAAAATATAGGAGGATTTTATGAATAAAACTTTATTAATTTTAGCAGCAGGAATGGGCAGTAGATTTGGAGGACTTAAACAGCTTGAACCAGTTGGACCAAGTGGTGAATTTATTATTGATTATAGTATATATGATGCTATAAGATGTGGTTTTAATAAGATAGTATTTATTATAAAAAAGGAAAATTATGAAATATTTAGAGAAACTATTGGTAAAAGAATAGAAGATAAAATAGATGTTAAATATGTATTTCAAGAGTTAAGTAATTTACCAAGTGGTTATAGTGTTCCTGATAATAGAATTAAACCATGGGGTACAGCACATGCGATATTATGTGCAAAAGATGTGATAAATGAGCCATTTGCTATTATAAATGCAGATGATTTTTATGGGAAAGATGCATATAGAGTAATAAGTGAATTCATGGATAAAAAACATGATGGTAGTAAAGAAGAATTTGGACTTGTTGGATATAAAGTTATTAATACTCTTACTTTAAATGGAACAGTAAAAAGAGGAGTATGTGTATTACATGATAATCACTTAGTTAGTTTAGATGAGAGTGTAATTGAAAAAAGAGATAATGATATTTATGCGACGTCACTTGTTACAAATAATGAATATAAAATAACTAATGATACTTTAGTATCTATGAATATGATGTCATTTACGCCAAATATATTTAAGTATATAGAAGATAATTTTAAAACTTTTTTAGATGAGAATAAAGATAACTTAGATAGTTGTGAATATTTAATTCCATCAGTACTTTCAAAAGGTATTAAAGAGGGATATTGCAACGTATCTGTAATTAAAACTAACTCTAAGTGGGTTGGTGTAACTTATAAAGAAGATAAGAAGGATGTGGTTGAATATATAAAAAATATAGTTGAAGAAGGGGAATATAATAGTAATTTGTGGAAATAAAAAGTTTATAAGAGTAAAGATATACTCCTAGAAATAATCAAAACCATTAACCCAAAAGAAAATTATTAGGTGGTTTAATAGATAATTACTTATGCGAAAAAGAAGAAAAAATTATAAATAATATTTAGTTGTAACTTGATTTCAGCAAATAAATAGTTTATAATTAAATTACCTGATAGGTAATTGCATATAGAAAGGGGGAAACGGCTTGCAACTTGAGATTAATGACAATAGACTAAAAAAAATAATTAATGATCCAAATAAACTTATAAAAAAAGTAGGTTTAGAAATGGCAAAAAAGATGCATCAAAGATTTAATGAACTTAGAGCATCATCTAACTTCAAACAATATTTGGATAATGGTATAGGAAGGCCACACCCTTTAACTGGCAATTTGTATAATTTATTCGGTATAAGTTTAAATAAAAATTATAGATTAATAGTAGAACCATTAATAGATGGTTTAGACGTCGAAAGTTTACATGAGTGTAAGAAAATAGAGATTAAAGGAGTGATGGATTATCATGATGGAAAATATGTATGGCTTATCCCTTGATTTAATCGTTCATCCTGGAGAAACAATTAGAGAAATTATTGAAGATAAGAATATGAGTCAAGAGGAATTAGCGATTAGGACTAATTATTCAGCAAAACATATTAGTGAAGTGTTAAGTGGTAAAAAAGGTATTTCTTCCAAATTTGCAAATGCGTTGGAATATGCATTAGGAATATCAACGGAATTTTGGATTAATTTACAAGGAATATATGATAAAGAAATAATAGAATTAGAAAAAATAAATGAAATATCTGAAAAAGAGTATTCTATTTTAGAACAATTAAAAGAAGTTGTTTTATATTGTCATAAAATTAATATACTAAATAATATTTCAAACAAATCAATCAATATATTAAATTTAAGAAAATTTTTAAATATTAATGATCTTGCATCTATTCCTAATTTGCCAATACAGCAAGTTGCATTTCGTGGTTCTAAATGCAGTAAAGTAAATATTTATGTTTTATATGCGTGGCAAAAATTATGTGAGTATTTTACTGAACAAAACAAAATTAACGTAGATTTTAATAAGGAATTATTGAAAACGAAATATGATGAAATAAAAAGTACAATGTTTTTAGAACCGAATGAAATGATTTTAAAATTAAAAAAAATATTTAGTGAATGTGGAATTATATTTGAAGTTGTACACCATTTCACTGGGGCTCCAGTGCAGGGATTTATAAAGAAAAAAAATAATAGAGTCATTTTGTGTATGACAATAAGACAATCCTTTTCAGATATTTTTTGGTTTACTTTATTTCATGAAATATCACATTTATTGAATGAAGACTTTGAAGATAAGTATATAGATTATTCTTTTATAGAGAGTGAAATTGAGAGTAAAGCAGATAATTTTGCGATGAATACATTAATTAATAAAGATGATTATGATAAATTTATAGAAAAAAATGTTTTGAACATAAATGCGATAAAAAAATTTGCAAGGACACAGGGTGTTTTACCTGGAATAGTTATTGGTAGAATTCAAAATGATACAAAAGAGTATTCTTTTTTATCAAAATATAAGGAAAAATATGTTTGGGAGTAATTAGTATTAAGAGGTGATGAAATGGATGTAAAAAGAAGAGTAGATGAACTTGTTAATATTATTAATGAAGCAGATTATAATTATCATACACTAGATAAACCAATTATAACTGATCAGGAATATGATAAGTATATAAGAGAATTATTTGATTTAGAAAGTGAATATCCAGAATATGTTAGGGAGGATTCTCCAACACATAGAGTTGGTGGGAAAGTATTAGATGAATTTGAAAAGATAACACATAAAATACCTATGATGTCACTTAGTAATGTATTTAATGAAAGCGAAATAAGGGCTTTTGATGAGAGAATAAGAAAAGAGGGTTTTAGTCCAGAGTATGTTTGTGAACTTAAAATAGATGGTTTATCAGTGTCTTTAATATATGAAAAGGGTAAATTAGTAAGTGCTGCTACGAGAGGTGATGGTGTAGTTGGTGAGGATATTACTAATAATGTTAAAACTATTAAAACTGTACCTCTTAGAATAAATGAGCCGATAGATATAGAGGTTCGTGGTGAAATATATATGAGTAAAAGTGTATTTGAAGAAATTAATAGGAATAGAGAAGAAAATGGATTACCACTTTTACAAAATCCTAGAAATGCTGCAGCGGGTTCTATTAGACAGTTGGATTCTAAGGTGGCAGCAAGTAGAAAGTTAGATACGTTTATATATCATTTACCAAATCCACTTGATTATGGGATAACAACTCATTATGAGGCATTAGAATTTATGAAAAAACTTGGATTTAAGACAAATCCAAATAATAAGTTAGTTGGTGGAATTGATAGAGTGATGGAATTTATTAATTATCAAACTAAAAATAGAAGTAAATTACCATATGAAATAGATGGAATAGTTATTAAAGATAATTCTGTAGTTGAGCAACAAAAGCTTGGATTTACGGCAAAGTATCCTAAATGGGCAACTGCTTATAAGTTTCCAGCAACAGAAGTATTAACAAAATTAACTGATATAATATTTACTGTTGGAAGAACGGGTCAAATAACACCTAATGCAGTTCTTGAACCAGTTTTAGTTCAAGGATCAACTATTAGAAAAGCAACGCTTCATAATGAGAAATATGTAATAGATCACGATATTAAAATAGGAGATACTGTATCTATTATAAAAGCAGGAGATGTTATACCGGCAGTACTTGGTCCAATAAAAGAAAGAAGAGATGGATCTGAAGTGAGTTTTAAAATGATAGATAAGTGTCCTATATGTAATTCTTATTTGTATAAAAAAGAAGATGAGGCAGATTATTATTGTAAGAACGAAAAATGTCCAGCAAGAAATATAGAAAAATTATCACATTTTGTATCGAGAAATGCAATGAATATAGATGGACTTGGAGATAGTATAATAGAGGATCTATATAATTTAAAATATATTTCAAAAGTAAGTGATATATATAATTTAAATAAATATAAAAAGGATATAATGGAACTTGAGGGATATGGAGAAAAAAGTGTAACTAATATGTTAAATGCAATAGAAAATTCAAAAAATAATTCATTAGAAAGATTATTATTTGGTTTGGGTATAAGACAAGTTGGAGAAAAAACAGCAAAGATTTTGGCAAAAAGATATAAAACTATGGATAATCTTATAAGTAGTACAAAAGAGGATTTGAGTAATATTCGTGATATAGGTGGTATTATTGCGGATAGTATAGTTGATTATTTTAAAGATGAGAATAATATAAAATTAATAAATGAGTTAAAGAAATATAACTTAAATATGGATTATTTAGGTAAAGAAGAAATAAATAATCCTAATATAACAGGTAAAACATTTGTAATAACGGGTACTTTATCAAGAAGTAGAGATGAAATTAAAAATATAATTGAATCTGTTGGGGGTAATGTATCTGGTTCAGTAAGTAAAAAAACAGATGTTGTTATAGTAGGAACTGAGCCGGGGAGTAAGTATGATAAAGCAAATGAACTAGGAATTACGATATGGAATAATGATGATTTAGAAAAATATATTAACCAATAAAATGCACATTGAATTAAATGTGTGTTTTTGTAAAAATACGAATTATATATAGATATGATTTAAAATATTTGTTATAATATAAAATGAAAGATTGAAGTGATTATATGATTGATAGTAAGTTATTTGCAAAAATAATACTTATGGTTGTAATACCATTTACATTTGTTGCACTAGTTATACCTTTTATTAAAAAAATAGCAGTACAAATAGGAGCAGTTGATATGCCTGGGGGAAGACATATTCATAAGAAACCAACACCTAAGTTAGGTGGACTTGGAATATTTTTGGGGTATTTACTTGGTTATATGATATTTGGAGAACCTAGTGCTCAAATGAATTCTATACTAATAGGTAGTTTTATTATATTAATAACAGGTATAATAGATGATATAGTAGAATTAAAACCATCAATTAAATTTGCGGGGCAATTAATGGCTGCATTAGTAATTGCTATATATGGAGGTATACTTTTAAAAGATGTTAGTGCATTTGGAATATATTTGGATTTTGGAATAATGTCATATCCACTTACTATATTTTTTATATTAGGATGTGTTAATTGCATTAATTTAATAGACGGACTTGATGGACTTTCTGGCGGAATTAGTTCTATATATTATTTAACTATAGGTATAATTGCAACTATGCAAGGGAAACATGGACTTGATTTTGTACTTGCTTTTGTAATGCTTGGATCAACACTTGGTTTTTTAGTTCATAACTTTAATCCAGCTAAAATATTTGCAGGGGATTCCGGTAGTAATTTTATGGGTTTTATAATTGCTGTTATTGCACTTCTTGGATTTAAAAATGTTACAATGACATCATTAATAGTTCCACTTTTATTAATAGCAATACCTATTCTTGATACTTTATTTGCAATAATTAGAAGATTTTTAAAGGGTGAATCTATATCTAAAGGAGATAGTTATCATATTCATCATCAATTACTTAGAAGAAACTTATCAGTAAAACAGACAGTTTTAATTATATATTTAGTTGATATATTATTCGCATCAGCATCAATAATATATATATTAAAAGATAAATATTTAGGTTATATAATATATGGTATATTACTAGCATTAGTAATAGTATTTGTAATAAATACAAATGTAATATATGATTTTAAGGATAGTAGTAAGGAGAAAAAACATGAATAAAACATATTTAGTCACAGGAGGAGCTGGTTTTATTGGCTCAAGTTTAGCTGATTTTTTATTAAAAAATAATTATAGAGTAGTAGTTATTGATAATTTTTGTGATTTTTACGATCCAAGTATAAAAAGAAATAATGTAAAGGATAATTTGGATAATCCAAATTACAAGTTATATGAAATTGATCTTAGATGTAAAAGTGATGTAGAAAAAGTATTTAGAGAAAATAAAATAGACGTTGTTATCCATTTAGCAGCAATGGCTGGTGTAAGGCCATCTATTGAAAATCCAATATTATATCAAGAAGTAAATTGTATTGGAACGCAAAATTTACTAGAAGTTATGAAAGAATATGGTGTTAAAAATTTAGTAATGGCATCATCAAGCAGTGTATATGGAAACAATAAAAAAGTCCCATTTAAAGAAACAGATATAGTAGATTATGCGATAAGTCCATATGCTGCAACTAAAAAATCAAATGAAGTTATGACACACGTATATCATAAATTATTTAATATGAATGTAATTATGCTTAGATTTTTTACAGTATATGGTCCAAGACAAAGACCAGATCTTGCTATAAATAAATTTACAAGATTAATGCTTAATGATGAAGAAATTACTATGTTTGGAGATGGGACAACATCAAGGAATTATACATATATAGATGATATAGTATCTGGTATATATTCATCAATAAATTATGTATTAAATAATAAAGATGTTTATGAAATAGTAAATTTAGGAAATTCAAGTCCAATTTCTTTAAAAGATATGATTAATACAATCGCAGAAGTATTAAATAAAGAACCAAAAATAAAACAATTGCCTATGCAACAAGGAGATGTAGATATTGCTTATGCTGATATAAGTAAAGCAAAAGAAATATTAAATTATTGTCCTAAAACCTCATTTAAAGAGGGTATAGAAAAGTTTGTAAAGTGGTATAAGGAGAAGTAAGAATGAATGGATTTAAAGAAATTATGGAAAAAATTTATACTAAAAAAATAATATCCATTATAATAGTATTACAACCAATAATAGATATATTAACTTTTTTTATGAAAGAATATGCTAATATGGATGTAACTGTTGGAGTTGTTATTAGGACTTTATTCTTATTATATGCCTTAATTTATATAATTTTTTCAGAAAAGATTACAAAAAATAAAAAAAATTTATTGTCATTAATAGTTCTTTCTATTGTATTTCTAATAAATATATTAATTACAGCTCTAAATAAGACATTTGTAATTAGTGATGTAAAAAACATTATGAAAGTTTGTTATTTGCCAATTATACTTATATTCTTTTTAATGTATAATGAAAAGTCGAAAGAAAAATTATCATATAAGATTTTAATAATAAATGGATTAATAATTTCTAGTAGTATTTTAATTGCTAAATTAACTGGTTCAGAAGTTTGTACATATGGTGATTCTATAAATTGTATAGAGGGATATTCGGGATGGTTTTATTCTGCAAATGAACTTGGAGTGATATTAGTGTTATTATTTGGAGTTACATTATATGATTTTTATAAAACAAATTATTCTGTATTATCATTAATTTCATTGATAATGATTTTGTATTCTGTTTTATGTTTAGGTACTAAAGCAAGTTTTATAGGAGTTGTAGGTATATTATGTCTTAACCTAATTTTTCAAATTGTTAGACTTATATTTTTTAAAAATAAAGGACAAGCAGTTATGCTTGTAATGTCGTTGTTTATACCATTATTTATATATTTATTAATTCCATCAATTCCAGTTTGCTATAATAATTATGATTTATTTAGAAGTTATAATATATATTGCAAAGTTCCAATTGATAAATCAAAATTTAATCAGAAAGATTTTGATTATAAAAACGAGCAAAAACATATGGAAGGAGAATATTCCAAAGAAAATATTTCGAATGATAAGAAAACAGAACTTATTTTAAATGGAAGGGATAAATATTTAGAACAAAAGGTTGAAAAAGTAAAGAAACGCTCTTTACTTGAAAAATTATTTGGAATGGGATATAGCGGATATGGAAAAAATGATGATGGAAAAATCGTAATAACTGAAAGAGATTATTATGATATGGTATTTGAATACGGATATATTGGAACACTAGCAATATTGACACCATTAATATTGGCTTTTATGAGTATAGCATTATTTATGTTTAATAATCTTAAAAGTATTTTACATAATAAGAATATTATGATTTTTGCAGTATTAATTGTTTTAGCAGGCGCTCATATATCAGGTCATACATTATTTGCACCTGCTGTAACTACTTATATAGCATACATGATTGGAATATTTAGTGAATTAGAAGGAGATAGTAAAAATGAGAACTAAAAAAAGCATCTTAAACTTTATTACTTCTTTTTTTCCATGGGTAATTATTGCAATAATTGGGTTTCCTAAGATTCATTTATTTATTTCGAATTATGGTTCTGAATTAAATGGATTAACTCAATTAATATATCAAATATTTAGTTATTTTGGACTTGCTGAAATGGGATTTGGTTCTGCTATAGCATATAAGCTGTATAAATTGTTTGCTGAAGATGATAGAGAAAAGATAAGCTCCGTATTCACAGGTGCAGTTAAAATTTACAAAAAAATAGGAATGATAATTTTTTCCTTAGGAATACTTTTAGCAGCAAGCTCAGCATTATTTTTAAGGAGTAATGAAATCTCGCAACTATATATATTTGTTATAATTGTGCTAAATTCAATAGATTATTTATTGATATATCTTTTATTAATGCCATATCAAACTCTACTTATAGCAGATCAAAAAAAATATAAAGTAAATGTGATATTAAATACAAAATTATTTTTATTTAAAATAGTTGAGTTATTACTTATTGCTTTTAAAGTAGAATATATACTGATTATTATTGTTGGAATTATTTTTAATGTAATATCTAATTATTTGGTTGTAAAACAAACATTAAAAAATTATCCTTGGCTAGATAAGAAAAGTATGCCTGATTATAGTACTATAGATATGACAAAAGATGTTTTTGTTCATAAAATTTCTAAAATTGTATTTAACAATACAGATGCAATATTATTATCTTTATTTAAAGGCGGACTCCTTAGCGTTTCTATTTATTCTTCTTATAATTATATTATGAGTTATTTAACCCAAATACTTGAGTATATTCTTAATAGCCCTTTGGAGAGTTTTGGAAATCTCTTTGCTAATACAAAGGAAAACGCAAAAAAGAAAAAATTTATATTTAATGAATATCAATCGTTATCTATGTTTATATCAGTCTTTTTTTCGTCAATGTTTTATATTTCAATTCTTTCATTTGTTAAAATTTGGTTAGGAGATAAGTATTTAATTGGTAACATAGCAGTTTTACTCTTTGCTTCAATATTATTTGTTAAATGTATATATAGTCCAATTTCATCAATGATATCCGTTTCTGGAAAATTTAATGAGACTAAAAAATCAACTATTATTGCTACATTAATTAATATAGTATTGTCAGCAATTCTTGTAAAAAAATATAATATTTCAGGAGTATTATTTGCAACCTTATTTTCGGAACTATTTATTATGATGCCAAGCTATGTGAAATGTATATATAAAGAAGTTTTAGATGACAGTAAATCTAATTATTATAAAAAATTTGTATATTCAGTATTAATTACAATAGGAATCGTTTTATTTGATAAATTGTTAATTTCAATATTGCCATTATATTCTGATTTTAATTATTTAAATTGGTTTGTTTCATCAATTATATTAGGAATAGTAGATGCAGGTATAGTATTTTTAATTTTGTTTTTTACAATGAAATCTTTTAAGGCATTGATGTTAAGATTTAAAAGGATGGTAATAAAAAAATGAAAATTAGTATAGTTAGTCCAGTATATAATAAAGGTAAATTTTTAGAAAAACATATTGATTCACTTGTAAATCAAGCATATGCCGATATAGAATTTATTTTTGTAAATGATGGTTCTACTGATAATAGCTTGGAAATATTAAATCAATATAAAAAAAGTATGATAGAATTATATTAATAAAGCAAAAAAATCAAGGACCCAATATTGCAAGAAAAAATGGGTTTTTAAAAGTTACAGGTGATTATGTTTATTTTGTTGATTCAGATGATGTATTGTATGATAATCAAGTTGTAAGCAGAATAGTAGATATTATTATAAATAACACACCAGGTTGTATATTAGCACAGATGATAATATGATATGATAATAAAGATGTATTAGACAAATGCTTATATGGTAATCACGTAATAGAAAAAAAGTATGGAATTGATAATCTATATGATAAACTATTTAGAAGTAATCTTTCTTGCAAAATATTTAAAAAAAATAAAATCAAAGAAAAATATTTTGTAGACAGAAGGAATTATGAAGACTGTTTTCTAACATATTGTATTCTTAATAATTGTGATAATTACTATTATTTAGATACACCAATATATATATATAATAAACATAAAAAACGAAAATAATCTGAGTATCACTTCTAATATGAATTTTGATTATTTAAAATCAAAATATGAAATAATAGATTTATTATTTGAGAAATGTATTAATTTTAAGTATACAATAGAAAAATTGCAACAAAAAATGTATTTGGATGATTTAAATTATTCAATACGTTTAAAAAAAGATACAAAGAAATTATTAATTTATTTAAAACGAAAAAATTGAAATTTAATATAAGTTATGCGATTTCGAATCATTATAGAAAATTAATAGTTTTAAGGAATTTATATATTTGTTATTATAGTAATCGAATGATAAAATATGTAAATGATGTAATAACTATTCTTAAAAGTGCAATTAGGAAAGGATTAAAATGAAAAAAAATATATTAATAACAAGTGTACATATGGATGTTGGTGGAATAGAGAGTGCCCTTCTTAGTTTATTATCAAATATTGATTACAGTAAATTTAATGTGGATCTTATCTTATATAAGATGCAAGGAGTAAATTTAGATAAAATCCCCGATAAAGTAAATGTTTATTCACCATATTCTTATTCTGGTAGGAAATTATTAAATAAAATAACTAGACAGGATAAATTCATAAATAAGGTTTTTAGGAAACTATCTTTTAATAAATTCACAGAGAAAAAATTTATTTCTAATAAAAAATATGATGTTGGCATAGCTTTTGCAGGTTATCATCATCTTATGGATAATTTTGTTAATTTATCAAATTGCAAAAAAAGATATATTTGGATTCATACAGATGTAAAGTGGTTGATTGATAATGATTTAAAGTATAAGAATGATTTTTATAAAAATTGTGAAAAATATTATGGCTTTGATAAAATAATTGCAGTAAGTAAAAGTGTTATGGAGAGTTTTTGTAAAGTTATGCCAAAATGCAAAAATAAAGTAACATATATTTATAACTTGTCAAAATTTAAAGTTAGTGATGAAAAAATTCATTTAAGTAATAAATATAATATAGTTAGTGTGGGAAGGTTAGTATATCAAAAAGGATATGATAGACTAATTGATGTAGTAGATTTATTAAGAAAGGAAAATCAAAACTTTTTTGTATCTGTAATAGGTGATGGTGATAAAAAAAACAAATTAGTAGAAAAAGTAAACAAATTAGGAATTAACAATTATATTGAATTTTTAGGAAGAAGTAATAATGTTTCTAAGTATTTAAATTCTGCTGATTTATTTGTTTTAACATCATATTCAGAAGGTGCAGCTTTAGTTTTAGTTGAAGCATTAGCATCACATATACCTGTGGTTGTACCTAATGTTACAGGAATAAAAGATATAAAAATATTTGCACCAGATAATTCTTATATATTGACTGATAACAATATTGAAGCAATAAAAAATGGAATAATTGATGCAATGAATACAAAGATAAGTAAAAACTTTAAATTTAGTTTAGACGATTATAATAAAACAATATTGAAACAATATGAAAAAGTATTGAATGGTGAGTTATGAATAAAATATATTTTATAGATGAAAGTTTAGATATGATGGGTGGTGTAGAAAGAATTATTAATACTCTTTCTAATGATTTAGTAAAAAAATATGATGTAGAACTTATTAGTTTATATAAGAGTAATAATGAAACATATTTTAAATATGACGATAATATAAAAATAAATTATATATATAAAAAAAGCAATTTAGTATCTAAAAAATATAAAAAAAATAAACCTTTATATTATTTTATACGTTTATTAGAAAAAGCAAATGAATTTATAACTATTAAATTAGGAGCAAAAAAATATGCCAAAAAAGTTACAAATAAAGACATTGTAATCTTTGGACGCGTTCCTACAGCACTTGAGTTTTTACCTTACATTAATGCAAAAAAGATAATAGTAAGAGAAGCAATGCATTTAGAATATCATAAAAATAAGAGTAAAATAAAGAAGTATTTTCCTGAAAAAGTTGATTTGTTTATATTATCATCAGATGAAAATATGAAAAGTTATAAAGAATTTTTAGGGGATGCTGTAAAAATGATTAAAATATATAATCCACTTAGCATTACACCTAAAGTAATAAATAACGTTGATGTTAAAAATGTAATATCAATTGGAAGATATGATACACATAAGGGATATGATTATTTAATTAGAGCATTTAAAATAGTATCTGAAAAATATCCTGATTGGAAACTTAGAATTGTTGGCGATGGCTATTACAAACCTAAAATGGAAGAATTAATTTCTGATTTAAATTTAAATGATAATGTATTATTAGTACCTGCTACAAAAGATGTAGTAAAAGAATTAAATAAAGCGTCTATATATGTTATGGCATCTCGTTTTGAAGGGTATGCAAATGCATTAGTTGAGGCAATGGCATGTGGTTTATCTTGTATATCTTATGATTGGTTGATGGGTGTAGATGAGATAATTAAACACAATGAAAATGGGCTAATTGTAAATCTTACAGATAGATATAGATATTTTAAAACTCTAGATATAATAGATGAAGATATAAATATTCTTGCTGATATGATTATTAAAACTATAGAAGATAAAAACATGAGAGAAAAATTTAAGAATGAAGCACCTAAAATAGTAAATTCTAGAAAAAAAGATAAAATTATTGAAAAATGGTTGAAAATTGTTTGCGAGGAAAATTATGAAGAAAAAAATAAAAATTAATATGTCAAAATTGTCTATTGGTGGTATGGAAAAAGCCTTAGTGGACCTACTTAATAATAGTGATTTAGTAAAAAAATATGATGTTACACTGATGCTTGTGTATAATGAAAAAGAAAATTATTTGGATATGATACCTAGGAATGTTAATGTAGAAATTTTATGTAAAGGTAAATGGAATCTGTTTGGTAAAATAATTGCTACAATTAAACTTTTAAAAAATATTATATTCCCTAAAAAATATTATGCTTCAATATGTTACCCACATCAACATGGTGTTTTAGCACTAATTACAAGAAAAGAAAGTGAAAACAATATAATTTTTATCCATACAGATTTATTAAAATCAAGAACAGATAAAGAATTAAATGAATTAATGAAAAAAGTTGAATTTGAAAAGTTCAAAAAAATAGTATGTGTATCTGAATGTGCTAAAGAAGCTTTCTTAAAATTGTATCCAAATTATTCAGGAAAAGTTGTAGTTGCAAATAACTATATTGCAGGTGAAGATATAATTAATAAAAGTAAATTAAAGGTAAATGATATTAAAAAAGAAAATATTATTACATTTATAAATGTATCAAGACATGATGATATGCATAAAAAGGTATCAAGAATAATTGAGGCTACTAAAAAATTGAATGATGAAAAATATAAGTTTAGAGTTATATTGGTTGGAGATGGTGCTGATCATGATAAGTATATTGATATGATTAAAGAAAATAATACTAAAAATATTATTTTAACTGGATCTAAAAAGAACCCATTTCCTTATTATAATATTTCAGATGCTTTTGTTTTTTCATCAGCATATGAAGGTTATGGAATAGTATTAAATGAAGCAAGAGTTTTAAATATTCCAATAATAACAACTGATGTAGCTGATGCTAAATTAATTACTGATGAAGGATATGGAATACTTTGTGAAAATTCAGAAAATGGAATTTATGAGGGTATGAAAGAGTTTTTGGATAAAGGTTACAAAATAAAAGAAAAATTTGATTATAAAAAATTTAATAAAAAAATTACTAATACTTTAAGTAAAATTATTAAGGAGTAATGTTATGAAAGATGAATTAAAAGAGTTAATTGGAAAAGTTATGATTAAAATATTTGGACTTAAGACATCTTTAAAAATTTATTTTAGATTAAAAACTAAAATGAAGTTGAATTTGGATAATCCAAAAAGATATAGTGAAAAAATTCAATTAAGAAAATTAAATTATAATAATCCATTATATATTTTATGTGCGGACAAATATAAAGTAAGAGAGTATATAAAAGAAAAAATAGGTGATGAATATTTAATACCATTATATTTTGCAAAAAAGAAAATTACAAAAGAAGATTTAGAAAAATTACCAAATCAATTTGTATTAAAAACAAATAATGCATCTAAAACTAATATCATTGTAAATGATAAAGAAAAAATAAGTACAGATGATGTAGTAAAGAAAATGAATCAATTTGTAAAATATAAATTTGGCTATAGAACGTTTGAGTTATTTTACAATGAAATTGATCCACTAATTATAGCTGAAAAATATATAGGAACAGAAAATCAAGTACCTAATGATTATAAATTTCATTGTTTTAAACAATTAAATGGTAGTATTAAGGTTTTTGTACAAGTAGATGTCGGAAGATTTTCAGACAATCATTGTATGGCATATTTTGATGAAATGTGGAATATGCAACCATTTGGTATTGATGAAAGAAAGCGTAATGTAAAATTTAACAAACCAAAAAATTTAAAAAAAATGCTCGAAATATCAAAGAAATTATCAGAAGATTTTGATTATGTGAGAGTAGATTTATATGAAGTTGAAGGTAAAATATATTTTGGAGAATTAACATTTACAGATGGAAGTGGTTATGATATTTTACAACCAAATAAGTATGATGTTGAATGGGGGACTTATTGGAAATGAAAAAAGTAATGTTTATATCAAGTACAGGTGGTCATTTAACACAGTTACTTCAATTAAATGAATTATTTAAAGAATATAAATATGTTTTAATTACTGAAAAAACAGATGTTACTAAAAGTATGAAAAGTAAATATAATATGTCTTTTTTTCCGTATGGATCTAGGAATCAAAAATTATTATATCCATTTATTTTACTTATTAATTGTTTTATGTCTTTATTTTACTTAATTAAGTATAATCCAGAGGTAATTGTTACAACAGGTGCGAATACTGCAGCAGCAATGTGCTGTTTAGGTAAAATATTTAGAAAAAAAGTAATTTATATTGAGTCATTTGCTAAAAATAATTCTCCAACTGTAACAGGTAAAATGATATATAAATTGCATGCATATACAACTTTTGTAGTTCAGTGGGAAAATATGCTTAAATATTATCCAAAAGCAGAATGTTGGGGGTGGATTTATTAATGATATTAGTTACATTAGGAACACAACATCAAGAATTTACTAGACTTTTAGATTATATAGAAAAAAGTAAGATTAAAGATGAAATTATAGTACAAGCAGGTTATACAAAATATAAATCAAAAAAAATGAAAATATTTGATTTTATTGATTATGATAAAATGAATGAATATGTTAAAAAAGCTGATTTAATTATTACACATGGAGGTACTGGTTCAATTACTGGACCTTTGAAAGAAGGAAAAAAAGTAATTGCATGTGCTAGATTAGCAAAATATGGTGAACATGTTGATGATCATCAAATTGAAATAGTAGATGTATTTTCTGATGAGGGATATATTCTTAAATTAGATGAAAATACAAAATTAGATGATCTAATAAAAAAAGCTAAAACATTTAAACCAAAAAAGTTTAAAAGTAATACTAAAAATTTTATAAATAAATTAATAAATGAAATTAATACTTAACAAAATTTTAATATTTGTTAAATGTTATATTAGAATAGTAATTGGAGGTAAAGAAATGAAAATAGCAGTAGCGGGAACAGGATATGTGGGTTTATCACTATCTGTATTACTTAGTCAACATAATGAGGTTGTTGCACTAGATATAATTAAAGAAAAGGTTGATATGATTAATAATCATATTTCACCTATTAAAGATGCTGAGATAGAAAAATTTTTAAAGGAGAAAGAATTAAATTTAAGAGCTACTTTAGATTATGAAGATGCTTTTAAGGGTGCTAGTTATATAATTATTAGTACTCCTACAAATTATGATGATATTACTAATAGATTTGATACATCAAGTGTAGAAGATATTATTAATAAGGCATTAAAGGTAAATAAGGATGCAACTATAATAATTAAATCAACTATTCCTGTTGGTTATACTGAGTCTGTAAGAAAGAAATATGGTGTGGATAATATTATATTTTCACCAGAATTTTTAAGAGAAGGTAAGGCACTTTATGATAATTTATATCCTTCTAGAATAATAGTGGGTGAAAAGAGTGAACGTGCTTTAAAATTTGCTAAGTTGTTAGAAGAAGGTGCATTAAAGGATAATATTGATATAAGATTTATGGGAAATACTGAAGCTGAAGCTGTTAAGTTATTTTCTAATACTTATTTAGCTCTTAGAGTAGCATATTTTAATGAACTTGATACTTATGCGGAATCTAAAGGATTAAATACAAAAGAAATAATTGAAGGTGTTTGTCTTGATCCAAGAATTGGTACTCATTATAATAATCCATCTTTTGGATATGGTGGTTATTGTTTACCAAAGGATACAAAACAATTACTTGCAAATTATAGGGATGTTCCGCAAAATATGATTGAGGCAATAGTAAAATCTAATGATACAAGAAAAGAGTATATTGCTGATGTAATAAGTAAAAGAAGTCCTAGAAAAGTTGGAATTTATCGTCTTACAATGAAAGCTGATTCAGATAATTTTAGGTCTAGTGCTATTCAGGGTGTTATTGATAGGTTGAAAGATAAAAATATTGATGTTGTTATATTTGAACCAACATTAAGTGTTGATGAATTTAATGGTTGTGATGTAATCCATAGTTTTAGTGATTTTGTTAATATTTCTGATGTGATTTTAGCAAATAGATTAGAACCAGAGATAGAAAAAGTTAAAAGTAAAGTATATACAAGGGATGTATATAATAGGGAATAAATTTATACATTATTTTACATGATTAATTTAAATAATTGTATTATTATTGATTTATAATTATGAAAATAATAGTGCGTGATATAATATAGATGGTGGAGTATATGGTAAAAAAAATAAGTGGGATTATTGGGTTAATTTTATTATCTATAGTAATGTATATATTTATGGAAGTACAAGTTACTATAGATTCACCTAATACAGATAAACCAATAATAAAAGAGGAAGAAGTTAATGAAGTGAGTGAATGGATAACTATTCCAACCTATGATGGTGCTAATGAGGTAACACATCCAAAAATATTGTATTTTAAAGATGGATTTAATGGTTATAAGTATTGGATGGTTGCAACACCATACGAAAATAATGATACTTATTTAGAAAATCCATCTATAGTAGTGTCTAATGATGGAACTAATTTTATTGAACCAAAAGGAATAAAAAATCCAATAAGTGGATATCCTTCTATTAAAAAAAATGATACTTATTATTCTGATCCATTTATATTATATTATAAAGATCATTTTGAATTATTTTATAGGAAAACTGGTTCAATAGAAAATGGTAAATATATTAGTAATGGATATAATTATCTATATCATATGGAATCTATAAATGGAATAAAGTGGTTTAGTAAAAAAATAATTTTACGAAACGATTCTTATGAGAGATATATGAGTCCATCTGTTATTAAAACACGTAATTTATATAAGATATGGTATACAAATTATGATTGTAATATGAAGTATATTGAATCTAATGATTTAAAGAAATTTAATAAACCACTAGATGTAAAAATAAAGAATTTTGATAAAGGTGTGTGGCATAGTGAGATTCAATATAAGGGTGGTAAATATTATTTGATATTTATGACTAGAAATAATTATTTATATTATACTGAATCAAAAAATGGAATTAATTTTGATGAACCGAAATTAATTAATACTAATTTAGATGAGTTAAAGGGAACATATAATTATATATATAAAACTACATTTATTTTAAGAGGGAATGGAATTGAATTATATATTCCATATAAGGTAAATGGAAGATGGAAGATGTATCATAAGGTAATGACTTTGGATAATTTTTATAAGGAACTAAATTGAACTGAACCCCAAAAGTTGGACATAGAAACGGGGTTCATATCAATAATTAGTTCTTTTTTTAATCTTATATGTTTAATTATTAAATAAATATAATATAAAGTACTGTAATAAAAATCACAAAAATTATGAATAATCATTCATAATTTTAACTTTGTTTAATTTTTGTGTTACAATATATTTAGGTGAGTAAGATATGTTAAAAAAAGTTGTAGTAGGAACTATTTGCCTTGTGTTTTTGATAGTTGGTTTTTATGCTTATATAAATTATCCAACGACTATTTATACTGGTCCAAAAATAGATTATGATATTAAACCAATAATAGAAGTTGAAGATGTGAAGGAGTTAAGTGAATGGATACCTATACCAACGTATGAAAATTCTGGTGAGGTAACTCATCCTAAGGTACTGTATTTTAAAAATGGTGTTAGTGGTTATAAATATTGGATGGTTGCAACACCATATCCATTTAATGATGCTTATTATGAAAACCCTTCTATTCTTGTATCTAATGATGGAAGTAAATTTATTGAACCAAGTGGAATAAAGAATCCTGTAAGTGGATATCCAAATCCTTATAGAGATGATGCATATTATTCAGACCCGTTTATGTTATATGATAAAGATCATTTTGAACTTTTTTTTAGAAAGACAAAATCTGTAGTAGATGGTGTAGTTAAGAGAGATGGCTATAATTATATGCTTTATCAAACATCAAAAGATGGGATTAATTGGTCAGAACCAGAGGTTATATTTAAAGATAATCCACCAGAAAGATATATGAGTATGTCTGTTGTAAAAAATAATGGTTTGTATAAGATATGGTATATAAATTATGAAGGTAATATTAGATATGTAGAGAGTAGGGATTTAAAGGAGTTTAGTAAACCGATAGATATAAAAGTAAATAATTTTGATAAATTTATATGGCATGGTGAGATTCAATATGTGGATGGGAAATATGTATTTGTGTTTTTAATAAGATATAAGATATATTATTGTGAATCAATTGATGGTATTAATTTTAGTGAACCAAAATTAATTAATACGGATCTGGATGAATTAAAGGGTGTTATACATCATATATATAAATCAACGTTTATTATTGGTAGAAATAAAGTTGAGTTATATGTTCCATATAGGGTTAATTATGTGTGGAAGATGCGACATATAGTAATGACTAAAGATAATTTTTATAAAAGTATAAATAGTAATAAATGAAGTTATTAAAAAATGTAGATAAAAAAATTAAATTAATATATAATTAAATGGGAGGACATATGGAAACTATAATTAAATTAACTGAAGAAAGAATGTTAAAGCAAATTGAAAATATGGAAAAAAGATTTACAAATGTAAGGGCAGGAAGAGCTAATCCTAGAATATTAGATGGTGTTAAAGTTAAGTATTATGGGGTTGAAACACCTTTAGTACAACTTGCTACTATTTCAGTACCAGAGGCAAGACAACTAGTTATTAAGCCATTTGATAAATCGTGTATATCTGATATAGAAAGAGGTATATATGAGGCAAATATAGGACTTACACCAAATAATAATGGAGAAGTTGTTATGCTAGTAATACCTGAGTTAACTGAGGATAGAAGAAAAGAATATGTAAAAGAAGTTAAAACTATGGCGGAAGAAGCAAAAATTGCACTAAGAAATGTTAGACAAGATGCAAATAATGATATCAAGAAGCTTGAACTTCCTTTGGATGAGGAAAAAAGAGGTATGGAAAGAATTCAAGATTTAATATCAAAATATAATAAAGATATTGATTCGTTGTTAGCAGAAAAAGAGAAGGAATTAATGACTGTTTAGAAAAAGATAAAGGTATCAAAAATACGAAAAGGAATAAGTTAAGTATTTTATTAGAATATAATTAATTCGGACAATTGCTTATTTTTGTAAAAATAAATTTGGTTAATGAAAAATATGCTAGTACAGGTCTATAATTGATAAACTTTGTGCTAGCTTTTTTTAGAAAGTAAAGGAGTAATGTATGGCGATAATAGAATATATAAATGATGCTTTAAGATTTAAAGATACAGTGTTTTTTAAGGAAAATAGCGATTTACAAGATAGATATGAGGCATTAACTAAGTTAAATAGTGAATATCCAAAAAACGACAATATTCAGAATGAAATGTATTGTATTAAAAAGGGCTTAGATGGTGAAAAAGAGATTGAATATCAACTTAAGAAAGCTAATGTTGGTATGTATGTTTTGCATGATGTTAAACTTAAATATAAGGATTTAACTGCACAAATCGATTATGTAGTTATAACACCTGTATTTACATATTATATTGAATGCAAAAATTTAGTTGGTAATATTACTGTTAATGAAAAAGGAGATTTTATAAGAGAGTATAATATTAATGGTAAAAAGGTAAAAAAAGGAATGTATTCACCACTTAGACAAGTAGAAGCACAAAGGGAAGTAGTTAGAAAAATATGGGAAAATAATGTATCTAGTTTAAAAAGGATTTTTGCATCTAAAAACTTTAATTATTATAGAAGAGTATTAGTGGTAGCAGCAAATCAAGATACTGTATTAAACACATATAAGGCACCTAAAGATATTAAAAATAAAGTTTTAAGAGCAGATGCATTAGTAAGACAAATACAATATGAGTATGAACATAGAAATAAATATGATTATGTAGATAATAAAAATGATATGGAGAAGGAAGCTCAATCTTATATAAATTTAATATCAGATGATAACATTGATTACTATGAATATTATAAAGAAAAATATTGCAAAGAATTATTCGAAACAGATAAAGAATTATTAAAAGAAAAACTTATTCAATTTAGAAAAGAAAGATCGGCACAAATGAAAATCCCTGCTTACTATGTATTAACTAACGATGAATTAGATAAAATAGTTGAATTAAGACCAAAAACGTTAGATGAGTTAAAAAAAATAAATATATTAACACCAATTAAAATAAAAACGCATGGTGAGAAAATTATTGAAGTGATTAATGAGTAATATTATTCATTAAATTAAATTTATTAGTAATTTAGGTATTTTAGGGAAAATAAGTATGAGGAGGATACTATAAAGAATTGGAATTAAAAATATTTAAAGAGAATTTTAATTTTGTAAAAAATTATTTTAAATATTTGATTTTAAAGGCGTTAAATATAATTGAAAACGAGATAATTTTGTGTTATAATGAGTCACGAAAAGCGAAGATTTGGAGTAGTAATAAAAGAAGTATTAAAAGAGAGCTGATGTTTGGTGTGAATCAGCAGTAACCTTTTATGAATTCACCAATGAGCTTTATATCTGAAAGGATATAACGTATTCTGCGTTAAAGAGAAGAGTGCATAGAATCTATGAACTAAGGTGGTACCGTTTTTTTGAACCCTTAGATTATGGATTTTTTTGTTTATAGGAGGGAATATGAAAGAAGAAATAATTAAATTAAGGGAGGAATTTGAAAGTGAGATATCTGGTGTAGGTAATTTGAATGATTTGTCTTTATTAAAAGTAAAATATTTGGGTAAGAAGAGTAAAATACAAACATTTTCTAGTTCTATGAAAGATCTATCTATTGATGAGAAAAAAGAAGTTGGTAAGATAATAAATGAATTTAAGAATTATCTTGAGAGTAGTTTTTCTTTATATAAAGAAAAGTTAGAAAAAGAGGAACTTGAGAGTAAATTAAGGAGTGAAGCAATAGATATAACATTACCAAGTACTAAGATAAGAGTTGGTAGTATTCATCCAATAACTAAAATAATAAATGAGGTAGAGGATTTATTTGTGTCTATGGGATATGATGTGTTAGAGGGACCTGAGGTGGAGAGTGATTTATATAATTTTGAAATGTTAAATTTACCTAAGGGACATCCTGCTAGGGATACTCAAGATAGTTTTTATATAACTAGTGATACATTGCTTAGAACACAAACATCTCCTGTACAAGTTAGAACAATGCTTCAAAATATAGAGAAAACTCCAATAAGAATTATATGTCCTGGTAAAACATATAGAAAAGATAATGATGATGCGACTCATTCACATCAGTTTACTCAAATAGAGGGTTTGGTAGTTGATAAAAATATTTCTATGTCGGATTTAAAGGGAACGTTAGAGATATTTGCAAAAAGAATGTTTGGAAGTAGTAGGGAAATAAGATTTAGACCAAGTTATTTTCCATTTACAGAACCAAGTATAGAAGTTGATGTATCATGTTTTAATTGTGGTGGCAAGGGATGTAACATATGTAAAAATACTGGATGGATAGAGATATTAGGTGCTGGTATGGTTCATCCTAATGTTCTTAATATGTGTGGATATGATAGTGATAAGTTTACTGGTTTTGCTTTTGGTATTGGACCTGAAAGAATTGCTATGCTTAAATATGGAATAACTGATATTAGAAATTTCTATACGAATGATATGAGATTTTTAAAAGAATTTGATAAGGTAGAGAAGGTGGATTATGAGAGTTAGTGATAAGTGGTTAAGGGAATTAGTGGATGTAACTGATGACAAAGAAGTAATAGCAAATAAAATGCTATCAGTTGGTAATGAGTATGAAAGTATAAATGAATTATGCCCATCAACTAATTTGGTAGTAGGTAGAGTTGTATCTAAATATCCTCATCCTGATTCAGATCATTTAAATGTTTGTGAAGTTGATTTGGGCGATAAGATATACAAAATAGTTTGTGGCGCTCCTAATGTTTGTGCTAATCAAAAGGTTATAGTAGCAAAAGTTGGTGCTAAGTTACCAGCTGGTGAAATAAAATGTTCTACAATAAGAGGTGTTTTATCTAATGGAATGATATGTTCTTTAGCAGAATTGGGACTTGAATCAAAGTATGTAAAAGAAGAAGATAAGAAGGGTATTTATGTATTAAATGAAGATGCTCCTGTTGGTGTAGATGCAAAAGAGTATTTAAATTATAATGATTCATATACTGATTATGAACTTACTTCTAATAGGGGTGATTTACTAAGTATGATTGGTATGGCTTATGAAGTGGGTGCAATATATAATAAAAAGGTTAAGATGCCTGAAATTAATTTGACTGAATCAAAAGAAAAAACTAGTGATTATATTGAAATAGAAAATCAAACTAATAATTGTTATGCTTATAAATCAAGAATTGTTAAAAATGTGGTTATAAAAGAAAGTCCATCATTTATAAAAGCAAGGTTGATGTCATCAGGAATAAGACCAATAAATAATGTTGTAGATATAAGTAATTATGTAATGCTTGAGTTTGGGGAACCACTACATTTTTTTGATTTAGATAAATTAGGTGGAAAAATAATAATAAGACAAGCCAGAGATAAAGAAGAGATTACTACTTTAGATAATATAAAAAGGAATTTAAAGGATAGTGACATAGTTATATCAGATGAGTATCATCCAGTTGCACTTGCTGGTGTTATGGGTGGACTTGATACGGAGGTAACTCTTAATACAACTAATATATTAATAGAGGCAGCTATTTTTAATCCATATAATATAAGATATACTTCAAAAGAGATATTAAGAAGTGAAGCGAGTTTAAGATTTGAAAAGGGAATAGATCCTAATATTATAGAAACTGCTTTAAATAGGGCTGCTTATTTATTGGAAAAGTATGCAAATGGAACTGTATTAAATGGAATAGTTGGATTTAATGATAGAGATTTAGATGATAAGGAAATTCTTTTATCATTGGATAAGATAGTTAGTGTACTTGGTATGGATGTTAAAAAGGAAGATGTAATTGATATATTAGATAGATTGAATTTTAAATGTAGGGAAAAAGATAATGTATTTAAGGTATATGTCCCAACAAGAAGATTAGATGTGAATATAAAAGAAGATATTATAGAAGAGATAGGAAGAATGTATGGATATGATAATATGAAGGGTACTCTTCCAGTTGTAAAAATAAAAAGAGGACAGTATTTGTCTAAGAACAGGTATATAAAAGATATTAAAAATAGGTTATCAGCTCTTTCTCTTAATGAAGTAATAACTTATTCACTTGTAAATAAAAAAGAGATAGATTTATTTAAAGATGAAAACTTTGAATATATTAAAGTTGCATCTCCTCTTACTGAGGATAAATCAATTATGAGATATAGTTTAATTCCATCTTTGTTAAAAGTAGCTGATTATAATATGTCAAGAAATATAAAAGATATAAATATATATGAAATAAGTAAGGTATATTATATTTTAGATGGGTATAAAGAAACTAATAAACTTGCAATATTAATGAGTGGTGATTATATAGATAATAGTTGGGGAAATAAAATGGTAGTTGATTTTTATTTAATAAAAGGTGTACTTGAGAATTTATTTGATTATTTAGGGGTATTAAATAGATACAAATTAAGGGAAAATAATAATGTATATTATCATAAGGGTGTATCAGCAGAAATATTGATTGATAATATTAGTGTTGGTTATATAGGTAAACCACATCCAACTATAAGTAAAAAAGATATATATGTGTGTGAACTTAATTTGGATAAAATATTTGATATTAAGACAAAAAATATCAAATCAAAGGAAATACCAAAATATCCATCAGTTGTAAAAGATGTTGCATTTATATTAGATAATAGTGTTTGTGTGGGTGATGTAATAAATACTATATATAAAAAAGGTGGAAGAATAGTAAATAATGTAGATGTGTTTGATGTATTTAATAATATAGAAGAGTGTAAAAAATCAGTTGCATTTAAGATAACATATCAGGATATATCAAAGACTTTAACTGATGAAGAGGTTACTAAATCATTTGAAAATATAATTTCATGTGTTAGTAAAGAATATAATGGTGTATTAAGAAATAAGTAAAGGAGAGTGATGATTTGTCAATTTTAGTTACTGGTGGTGCTGGTTATATTGGGAGTCATACTGTTGTTGAATTATTAAATAAGGGTGATGATGTAATAGTTGTAGATAACTTCTCTAATAGTAAGAAAGATGTTTTGAAATGTATTAAAGAAATTACAAATAAAGATTTTAAGTTTTATGAGATTGATTATACAAATAGGGAAAAATTAGAAGAAGTATTTAAAGAAAATAAAGATATAGAAAGTGTAATTCATTTTGCTGGATATAAATCTGTTTCTGAATCAGTATTAAAACCACTACAATATTATATAAATAATGTTTCAGGAACATTGGTATTACTCGATATTATGAAAAAGTATAATGTAAAAAAATTAGTATTTAGTTCATCAGCTACTGTATATGGTAATCCAGAAGTAGTACCTATAACAGAAGAATGTAAAACTGGGGATGCTATGAATCCATATGGAACAACTAAGGTATTTATAGAGCAAATATTAAAAGATTTGTATAATTCTGATAATAGTTGGGATATAGCAATACTTAGGTATTTTAATCCAATAGGAGCTCATGAGAGTGGACTTTTGGGTGAAGATCCACAAGGTATACCTAATAATTTAATGCCTTATATAGTACGTGTTGCACAGGGTGCTTTAAAAGAATTATCCGTTTTTGGAAATGATTATGATACACCAGATGGAACAGGGGTTAGAGATTATATACATGTAGTTGATCTAGCTAAAGGACATATAAAGGCAATAGAAAAACTTAATAAAGAAAATAAAGGAATATATATTTATAATTTAGGTACAGGAAAAGGATATAGTGTTTTAGAAATAATAAAGGTTTTTTGTTGTGAAACAAATAAAGAAGTTCCATATAAAATTGTAGGAAGAAGGCCAGGAGATATAGCTATATGTTATTCTAATCCAAAAAAAGCAGAAGAGGAATTAGGGTTTAAAGCAACTAAAACATTGGAAGATATGTGTAAAGATTCATGGAATTTTATAAATAAAAAAGAATTATAATTATTCTTTTTTTATATTGTTATAAATTTTTTCTAAGATATTATTTTTTTCTTCTTCATTTGAGTTATTCCATAAAAGTTCAAAAAATACTCCTAGTCCTGGTAATAAAACTTCATCTTTACTTTTTATTGATTCACAAATGGATTCTTTTATTGTATTTGTATCATCATCTTTAAAATTATTTCTTATGTAACTTCTTATATCCATAAAATCACACCTTTCATATTTATTCTGTCAAATAAATAAATATATATTCAAAAAAATTATAATATGTGATATACTTTTATTAAGGAGGATGATATTATGCCAACATGGGCGTGGATAATTTTGATTGTTATAGCAGTAATAGTTTTGTTTATTGCAAGCACATATAACCAATTAGTTGTGTTAAGAAATAAGGTAAGAGACCAATGGGCTCAAATAGAGGTTCAACTTAAGAAGAGATTTGATTTAATACCTAATCTTGTAGAAACAGTAAAAGGGTATGCTAAACATGAAAAAGAAACTTTAAATGCTGTAATAGAAGCTAGAAACAAATTTAAAACTGCAGAAACTCCTGAAGAGGAAATGGCTGCTAGTGGAGATTTGAATAAGGCATTAGGAAGATTGATGGTTTTAACAGAAGCATATCCAGAATTAAAAGCGAATGAGAATTTTATTCAACTTCAAACTGATTTAAAGGATGTGGAAGAAAAGATTGCTTATGCAAGACAATTTTATAATGATACAGTTCTTGCTTATATGAATAAATATGAGATGTTCCCATCAAATATAATCGCATCTATGTTTCACTTTAAGGAAGTTAAATACTTTGAAGCTGGTGAAGAAGCAAAGAATGCACCTAAGGTTTCATTTTAAACTTACATTTGTAAGTTTTTTTCTTTTTTCTATGGTATACTTAGAGTGGTGATTTTATGAAGAAAATATTATTTTTAATGTTGCTGGTATTTCCGTTTATAGCAAGTGCAGATGAAGTACATGATTTTGATATGGATATATATATTAATTCAAATGGTGATGCATATGTGACAGAGGTGTGGGATGCAACTAGTGACATGGGAAGTGAGTTCTATCATTCGTACTATAATTATGATGGTAGTGATTTTAGTGATTTTAGTGTTTCTATGGATAATAAGCAATATACATTTATTGATGATTGGGATGTAGATGGTTCTTTAGAAGATAAACAATATAAGAATGGTTTTAATTATGTAGAAAATGGAATAGAAATATGTTTTGGTAAAACTAGTTTTGGTAGACATAAATATATATCTAAGTATAAGATTACAAATTTTGTAAGAAGTTTAAATGATTCAGATATGATTTATTGGACACTTTTGCCATATAATAATGGTGGACAATTTAAAAGTGTTAATGTAAATATATATAGTGATTTTGAATATGACGATGATACTCAATTTTACTTGTATGGTAAAGGTGGTATGGAAGTTCGAAATAGTGATGGTCATATAGAAATTAGTAGTAATGGTTCTTTAAAAGATAGTGAATATGTTACTATACTTGTAAAATTTGATAAAAATACTTTTGATTTATCAAGTAAGTTAGATGAAGATTTTAGTTATTACTTAGATATGGCAAATGAAAATGCAATAAAGTATGAAAAAGAATCACGTGTAGAAAAAATAATTGGTATAGTAATGTTTGTGTTTTTTGGTATAACTATGTTTTTTGTAATAATGTTGTGTAGTAGTGCATTTAATGCTGTAGGAAATTATAAATTAGATTTTGGTAAGAATAAAAGGAAAATGGATAAGAATTTACCTAATTTTAGAGATATACCATGTAATAAAGATATATATAAGGCATATTTTATAAGTGTTGCTTATTATTTAACTAAAAAGAAAACAGATATATTTGGTGCAATATTGTTAAAATGGGTTAAAGAAGATAAAATATCTATAACAAAGATAAATAATAAAGATTTAGCAATGAATTTAGGAGAAAGTACTTTTGATAGAGAGATTGAACAAAAGTTATATGATATGTTAAAGGAAGCATCAAAGGATAATATTTTAGAAAGTAAAGAATTTGAAAAATGGTGTAAGAAAAATAGTAATAAAATAATTAAATGGTTTGATGATTTATTGAATGAAGAGGGGAATGTATTAGTTAATGAAGGGTATTTAAAACAAAAAGGTAAAAAAGGTTTATTTTATACTAATGTGTATGTAGATGATATGTTTATTTCTGAAGGAAAGAAATTGTATGGACTTAAGAAGTATTTAACAGAATTTTCAAAAATAGGAGAAAAAGAACCAATAGAAGTTAAGTTATGGGATGAGTATTTAATGTATGCACAAATATTTGGTATAGCGAAAGAAGTCGCAAAACAATTTAAGAAATTATATCCAGAAATAATAGAAAATAGTAATTATGGATTTGATTATGATACATTTATGTTTGTAAATACAATTAGTAATACAAGTATGACATATGCATCTAGTTATTCTCAATCAGGAGGTGGCGGTGGCTCTTTTGGTGGAGGAGGAGCAGGTGGTGCTGGAGGAAGATAATGACTTATGTCATTTTTTCTTTTTTTAGAATAAATATTATGTTATAATTTAATTATAGGAGTGATAGGATGAAGAAGTTGTTATTTTTAGTGTCAATATTATTATTTCCATTTATGGTAAATGCAAGTTTAATGCATCAAGATATAGAAATACTAGAAAATGGAGATTTGCATGTAAAAGAAGCGATAGCAATAGATGGAAGTTATAATGGATTTAAATTAGAATTAAAGTATAAATATTATGATGAAAATAGTATTTATAGTGCAGATGATTTAGAAATAATAAAAGTATGTGAAGCGGATAAAAATAATCCGATTGAAAATGTAGGAGAATGCTTTAATGAGGTTACATATGCAAATAAGGGAGATAGTTTAAAATATACATATCAAAAAGGAAATATAGATACATTTATGTTATATAATCCAAGTTGGAGAAATAAGGCATTTTATGTAGAATATATATTAAAAAATGTAATAGTAAAACATAATGATATAGCAGAATTAAGATTAAATATGTTATCAAGTTCATTTGTAGAGAACTTAGACAAAGTAGAGATAAAAGTAAAATTACCAAAGAAATCAGAAACATTAAGGGCATGGGCACATGGACCATTATGGGGGAATATAAGTTTAGATGAAAATAAAGAATATGCGTTATTTACAATAGATGATTATTATCAATATACGGCAGTAGATATAAGAATGGCATTTGATAATTCATTAGTTAATACTAATAAAAAGACAAATAAAGATGCACTTAATAGTATAGTAGAAGAAGAAACAAGATTAGCAAATGAAGCGAATGAAGAGAGAGAAAGAGAAAAAAAGGAATTAGAAGAGTATCAAAAAAGAATGGCTAGAATTCAGATGTTATCTAATTTAGCAATTGTTGGTTGGATGGTAGGTGCTGTAATTGTATTCATAGTTGTTTATAAAAAATATGATAAAGAATATAAAAGTACATTCACAGGGAAGTATTTTAGAGATTTTCCATCTAATCATTCACCTGAAACTATAGAATATTTAATGACTAGGAATATAACTAGTAATGGATTATCTTCTTCTATATTAAATATAATATATAAAAAAGGATTCAAAATAGAAGAATACATGGCAAAAGAAGGAATATTTAAGAATAAAGATGTAAAGAAATATACGTTAATTCTTAATGATAACGGATTAAAAGAAGAATTAACAGATGAAGAAAAATGGTTAAGAGCGTGGTTAGTAAGTGAATATGGTGATGGTGCTAAGTTTGATTTAGATAGTTTAAAAACGACTTCAAGAAGTGAATCTAGTGCAAGAAAATTTATAGAAAAATATAATAAATGGATAAATAAATGCACTGAAATTGCAAAAAAAGAAAACTTTTATGAAAATAATGGAACGAAAAAATTATTGCCAGCATTATATGCAGTAATTGGAATTATGTTATCTTTTTCAGTAATTTCAATAACTAAACTTTCGTATATATCTTTAATAATGAGTTTTGTTTTTCTTATCTATATAATTGCATTTAAGAAGAGAACTGCAAATGGCAATGAATTATATACAAAGTGGCATGCACTTAGGAATTTTTTAAATGATTTTGGAACTTTTAGTGAGAAAGAATTACCAGAAATTGCATTATGGGAAAAGTATTTAGTATATGCTAATATATTTGGACTTGCTGATAAATTAAGAAAACAAATGGAAGTTAAAGTACCTAATTTAAATGATGATATAAGTGGAATGAATATGAGAGATTATTGGGTTATAAATAATGCAATAAATAGAAGTATAGCAACAAGTGTTAGTGCCGCTGTAACTGAAGCAAAAAGTAAAATTGCATCGTCAAATAGTTCATCAGGTGGTGGCTTTGGTGGTGGTTTCTCTGGAGGCGGAGGAGGCGGTGGCTTCTCTGGTGGAGGTGGCTCCGGAGGAGGAAGATTCTAAAAAATATAATAAATTATAAGATAACTAAAAAAAGTAGTGATCATTATATAGAACATAAAATTATGAATGGAATGAATACAAGACCACTATCATATGTTAGAAAAAAAGTAAAGAAAATAGGAGGAATAGAAAATGAATAAAGAATTATCAACATTTGAAGGAATAGCTCGTATTAAAAATTTTACTGATAAGAAGGTAATTGAAGCTAATAGATTTAGTCAAGAAATAATAACTGATGGAATATTAACAAAAAAAGGTGAACAAAGAATAAGTTCTTTTGCTGATGAAAATAAAGAATATTTAAAAAAAATAAGTGAATCTTCAAAAAGAGGAGCTTATGAATTAATAAAACATGATTATAGTGTAGAAAAAGCAAGTTATATAATTAAATTATATTATGAAAATCTAAGATATATGGATTATTTTGGAGAAATTAGGGATGTTGAAGTATATATGGATGATGTAAATGATAAAGACATCCTAAAAAAAGTAAGAGATATTCTTGATTACAGATTTAGAAAAAATAAAGAAAAATATTACATAAATAATGATTTATTAAGTAAAGTTACAGAAGAACCAGTAAAATTCATAAGGGAAAGAGCAAAAAATCAATAAAAATAGTTATTGATTTTTTTCTTTTACTGTGTTAAAATTGAGACTTCGAAAAGGAGGGGTATTTATGAATATATTAAATCTTATATCGGTATTTATTGTTAAAATTATAGATAACGTTTTATCTACTAGTAAAACATTATTAATTCAAAAAAATAAAGCTTTTTTTGCAGGACTTTCTGTAGCAATTTCTCAAATAATATTTTATAAATTAATTGATGCTGTTACTGAAGGTGGAGATTTAACAATGTATATAATAAGTATTGCAAGTGGATTTGGAACTTATTTAGCAATATATATAAGTAATAAATTTTCTAAAGACAGATTATTTGTTAATGTTATTTTATCGGATGATAAAGAAGCTATGATTGAATTAAGAGAGTTTTTAATGAAAAACAAAATAAATAATTTAACAACAGATGGTTATACTAAAGATTTCAAAAAAACATTAGCAATAACCGCATATGTTGAAACAAAAGAGAAAAGTAAATTATTAGACAAATATATTGAAAATAGTAATATCAAATTTAAAAGAATAATTCAAAGTAAGTAGGTATAGACAAAAAAAGCATTTTGTATTATAATTTACCTGGGGTTGATTTGGGTTCGACATTTGTAAAATGGTTTAGATGGCAAGTAGTAGGTATGCTTTAAATCCAAAATAAAAATAACTGGAAACAGAAATCAATTAGCTTTCGCATAGTATAATGAAAGCGCTTCTTCTATTTTCTTTCCTGTGGAAGATATTAGAGGCTC
>ERZ791729.186-NODE-186-length-36854-cov-11.013832_pt1 | contig 36854 bp, 45 predicted proteins | sample MGYA00510043_ERZ791729 | MGnify/ENA primary metagenome ERZ791729 (study PRJEB30046, sample SAMN00715149) | human gut metagenome | study: EMG produced TPA metagenomics assembly of the A metagenome-wide association study of gut microbiota in type 2... | reverse complement strand
AAGATGGAGAAAGAAAGTATTCAGATTCAAAATTAGATGAAATGAGTTATGTTGAATTATCTCTTTTAGTAGAAGAAGAAAAAAAGTTACAAACTACTAAAACAACAACAACAGCTGAAGAATTGGATAAAGAAGAACAAAAAGAATCTGATTCAAAAGAAAGTGAACTTGTTCAACCAGATATAGATGAAATTAATCTTAAAAATATTGAAAAAAACGCAACTACTCCAGAAACAGATCAAAAAATAATAGAAAATTATACTCCAACTCCTGAACGTGCTGAAAAATTAAAAAAAGGTAAAAATACGGTTAAATCAATATTCTTAAAAGGTATGATTATTGTAGGAACAATGCTTGCATTTGGACCAGTATTAGGACCTCTTGGCATAGCATCTTATAATGTTTTGGCTCATAAAATAAAAAATGGAACATTTAATCCTACAGGTGTTCATGGCCAATATTTAAAACACAATATTGAAAATATAATGAATATTGGAACTAAAGATAAAGGGGGAAAAGTTAGATGATAAAAGAAGATACTATAATTAAATTAGAAGATAATAAAGAATATTATGTACTAGATAGTTTAATGAATGATAGTCATAATTTCATAATGATAGGTGAAATAGATCCTGTTAAAGATGAGATAACAGATAACGTTAGAATTATGTACTATGATCCAGAGAGCGAAATGGTTAGAAAAGTAACAGACCCTAATTCATTATACCAATTGACTCAATTATTTGCAGAAAGAGAAATAGAAGCAAATGCTTAAGTGAAGTACCATTTATATTAATGGTACTTTTTTCTTGGAAAAAATACAAATTCATAGTATAATGGTTATAGAGTAAGAGGTGATGGTATGTTAGAACTATATAAACCAGATATGTATAAAAAAGATATATATTCTATCGATTACAAAAAATTAAAATCATATGGCATTAAGTGCTTATTATTTGATTTAGATAATACCTTGGTTCCTAATAATATAAAAAAACCATCTAGAAAAGTAAAGGATTTTATTGAAAGATTAAAAGACATGGGATTTAAAGTAATTATATTTTCTAACACTAATAAAAATAGATTAACGCCTTTTAAGAAAACATTAGAAGTAGATTGTGCCGCATCATCAAGAAAACCATTTAAAAGAAAATATAAAAAAGTTCTTACAGAATACAAATACTTAGAAAGCGAAGTTGCTATGATAGGAGACCAAATAGTAACAGATATATATGGTGGTAACAGAATGGGTATATTTACAGTACTTATTAAACCAATGGCAAAAAATGAGCCAATATGGACAAAATGTAATAGAGTAAGAGAAAATTATATAATAAAAAAAATGGAAAAAAGAAATTTATTTAGTAGAGGAAAGTATTATGAGTAAATATTGTATTGGTTGTGGAATTGAGTTGCAATGTGAAGATCCTTTTATAGATGGATATGTAAATCCATCTGTTTATGATGAAACTATAATGTGTAGAAGATGTTTTAGATTAAAACATTATGGAGAATATAAAGTTACAAACAAATCAAATTCATATTATAAAAGCATAATAAAAGATATTTTCAAAATGAATGAGTTGGTTATTCATATAGTAGATATATTTGATATGGGCAATATAGATTATATATATAGTAAAGTTTTTAGTCCTGCTATATTAGTAATATCAAAAATAGATGTAATTCCAAAGAGTGTAAAAGAAGAGAAAATAGTAAATTATTTTAAAGAAAAATATAAAAGATACATTGATGTAATAGTTATAAGTAGTGAAAAAAACTATAATATGGATAAATTACTAGAACTAATTATGAAAAACAAAACAAGTAATGAAGTGTATGTTTTAGGGAATACAAATGCAGGTAAATCATCATTTATTAATAAAATGATTAAAAATTATACAGAATCTTCTAATTACATAGTAACAAGTTGTATGCCTTCGACAACATTAAATGTTATTTCAATAAAAATAAACGACGAATTAACATTATTAGATACACCAGGAATATTAAATGAAGGAAATATAGTAACACATGTAAAAGAAGAAGTAGTAAAGAAAATAAGTATAAAAGAAGAAATAAATCCAAGAATATATCAAATAAAAGATAATACATCATTATTGATTAATAACATTGGAAGAATTGATATATTAAATGATTCTAATATATCAATATATATTTCAAACAATATAGAAGTAGATAAAATAAGTTTTTCAAACAACGACAAATATAAAGAATTAAATTGTACAAAAATTAAAGCAAGTCCTGATGAAGAGATAGTAATAGAAGGTTTATGCTTCATAAAAAGTAGCAAAGATGTATTACTAAATATTTATATAGAAGATGGAGTAGATATTTATACTAGAGATAAAATAATATAAGGAGAAGATATGAAAGAAGCATTTTGGGGAGTATTAATAATAATACTTGGATTATTTGGAATAGTAATAATAAATATATTTCAAAAATCAACAGTAGATAATGATAGAGTATATTACTTAATAAAAGAAACAAGTGAAGCAGCAGCATATGATTCAATAGATTTAACATACTATAGATTAAATGGAGATATAAGGATAGTAGAGGATAAATTTATAGAGAATTTAACAAGAAGATTCGCACAAAATGTAACAATAGGAGATTATAAAATAATAGTAGAAGACATAAATGAAGTGCCACCAAAGATATCACTAAGAGTAATAAGTCAGATCACATCACTACAAGGAGAGAACTTTAATTTAAAAAATAGAGTAGATGCAGTAGTAGAAGTAAAATACAAATTAGAAGAAGTACTAGATTTTCTAGATATAACAAAAGAAGAATGGGAAGAAAGAACAAATATAAACATAGGGATAGAAGGAACAGAGAAGGTATGTGAAATAACGATACCAGAAGATACAACAGAATGCTTAACAGGAGATATAAAATTTAGTGGATTTGAAGGAGATAAAGTAGACGAAAAAGTATGTAAAGGGGAACAAAAGAAAGCAACAAAAAAAGCAATATATAAAGTATGCGAATGTGGAAAATGGAAAGAATATGAAAAAGAAATAATAGCAGAGCCAAAAGAAGTAGGAAATGAATACGTATATACATGGGAATTCAAAGAAAAAGGAGAACTAAGAGAAATAGAAGAAAAACTAGTAGAGAGAACAAAGAAAGATATATGTACAACAGGAATAGAGATATGGGCACCAATACCAGACGAACCACCAGAACCAAGTGAAGACAATTCAAAATACGAAATATGTGGAAAAGAAGGAATAAAAATAGTAATAGGGAAAACAAAAGTATTACATCCAAACTACATACCAAGTAACGCAACAAATAGAAATGTAACATGGAGTACAAGTGATGAAAGTATAGTAAGCATAAAAGCAAGTAACCCAAATAACAACACAGGATATTCAAGAGCAACAATAACAGCAAATAAACTAGGAACAATAATAATAACAGCAGAAACAACACTAAAACAAAAAGCAACATGTAAAGTAGAAGTAATAAAAGATACAATAGATAGCATTGGTTGTAGTGTAAGTCCAAGAAGAATAATGGTAGGAAGTACTGGAGTAATTATACCAACCTACACACCAAGTAATGCAACAAATCATAATTTTGAATATTCAGTAAGTGCCAGTTCTTTTGTAGCAGAACAAGCAGGATACAATACAATAAGAGCAAATTATAATGGAGGAAGTGGTTCAGTAACAATAAAAGATACAGTATCAGGTAAAACTGGAACATGTTATTTTGATGTATATGAACCAGCTCCAGATCCAGATCCGGGTCCATCATGTACATATTTCTCATGTAACCTTTGCGAAGCATCTACTGGAAAAAGCTGTCAGATGGTAAACGGCTGTTGCGAACCAGTTTCTAGTTCAGGTGGGAGTTCTGGTGGAAATAAGTGCGATTATCTTTCGTCTGGTCATTGCATAGGTGCAACTGGCCAAAGCTGTACTTTAGATAGTAATGGTTGCTATGTACCAAATGGTCCGGCTTATGTTAATCCACCTGCTAGTGGTGGTGGTGGTGCTGGATGTGCACACCTGAAGGATATAGGTATGCCATGTACAAAATATCAATTAAATTAATCTACCAAATATGGAGGACATATGAAAAATAAATTGATTTATGTAATAATATTTCTATTTGTTATACTTATTGGAATAACAATATATAAATACAAAGTTTATGATAAAAACGAAAACAAGCATTATTTTATACCTATGATGCCATCAAATATAAGATTACCAAGAGTAAAAGTAACAAGTGATGTAAAGGAAGAAGAAAAAGATAATACAGTTGACGAGAACATAAGATATTATGGAAGTAATCCAAATAACTATGTATCATTTAATAATGAATTATGGAGAATAATAGGAGTATTTGGTAACAATGTTAAATTAGTAAGAAAAGATATATTATGAAGTTTATCATGGGATAGTAGTGAATCAAGTATAAATAGTGGATATGGTGTAAATGAATGGAGTCAAGCAGATTTACAAAATTATTTAAATAAGATGTATTATGGAGGAGAAACAGTTACGTGTTATAGTGGTTCAAATAATAAAACAACAACATGTCCAACTGGAACAATAGATGAAACATCAAAGAGTTTTATAGATAATCATTCATGGAATACAGGGGCTATTAAAATTGCAGAAAGTACAGACACACTTTTATTTTATCAAGCAGAAAGAGGGATGGTAAGTGGTAAATCATCTTGTTCAGATGGTGATAATTGTAATGATACAGTAGAAAGAACAACAACATGGACTGGATATATTGCATTACCATACATAACAGACTATGCATATGCAAGTAATGAAAGTATATGTGAAACAAATATGCAAGCACAAGATGATTCAAATAATTATATATGCAAGAATAATAACTGGATAAATAATAGAAGTACATGGACATGGTATTTAACACCAAGTATTGGTTCTGTTGGTGCCGATCGTGCGTGGGATATATTATATAATGGTAGTTTTGGTGATACGAGTACGAGATTCAATTTTTCAGTTTATCCTTCAATCTATCTAAAAAACAACGTCATAATAGAAAGTGGAACTGGAACAAGTGATAATCCATATATGTTGAAAACAAGTTAGGTGTGATAAGGTAAAAAAATGATATTAACAAATAATAGTTGTTAGTATTTTTCATATATTAATGACTTTTTATTAGAAATTTGGTACAATTTAGGTGGTGATACTATGGGCAAGATTAAATATTTGATTGGTAGAATAGGAAATATGAGTTTTAAAAATATGTTTAGTACTATTGATGAGATACATAATAGGACTAATAAATCAAAGGCATATTTATTTTTTGATATGATTATTTGTGCTATTAGGTATCAATCTGGGTATGTTGATTATCTTCTTTTTGAGATGTGGGATTTAAATAGTAAGGAGAGAAAGACTGTTTTGACTAGGGGTAAGAATAATATATTTGTAAGATATTATAATAATAAGGATTATAATCATATATTTTTGAATAAGAGTGAGTTTAATGAGAAGTTTAGGGATTATTTAAATAGGGAATATATTATACTCAATAATAATAAGGAAGAGTTTTTGAAGTTTATTAAAAATAAGAAAATAGTATTTTGTAAGCCGATTAATGGTACTCATGGAGATTCTATGGAGAAAATAGTTATTAAGGATTTTGTTGGTGATTTGTATGATTATTTGGTGAAAAAGGGATTATTGCTTGTTGAGGAGGTTGTCATTCAGTGTGAACTTATGAACAAGTTATATCCTTATTCAATAAATACTGTTAGGGTTATTACTGTTCATAGGTATGATGGAGATGTTAGGATTGTTGCGGCATATCAGAGAATAGGGAATCATGGTAGGATAGTAGATAATTATAATGGTGGGGGCATGGTAGTACCTATAAATGAAAAAACAGGTATAATAGAGTATCCTGCGGTTGATAAACTTAAGAACGTTTATTATAAACATCCTATGACGAATACTAGTATAGTTGGATTTAAGATACCAAAATATAAAGAAGTTATTGAACTTGCTAAAAAGGCGTCTCTTGTAGTAGATGAGGTTAGATATGTTGGATGGGATATAGCTGTAACTGATAAGGGTCCTGTTATAATAGAGGGCAATGAATATCCTGGACATGATATATATCAGTTGCCAGTTCATAGGACGAATAATATAGGTGTTCTTCCTAAGTTTGAAGAATCACTAGGAAAAATAAAAGATTTAACAAAATAATGATTGGAAGTGGAAATATGAAAAAAATATTAACTGGATTGCAACCAACTGGTGCGATTACATTGGGTAATTATATTGGTGCGATAAGTCAGATGAAGAAGTTACAGGATAAGTATGATTCATATATATTTGTTGCCAATATGCATGCTATAACTGTACCAATTGATCCAGAGCAATTAAGAGAAAATATAAAGAGTTTGGTAGCACTTTATTTGGCATGTGGTATTGATAAAGATAAAAATACTATATTTGTTCAATCTGATAACTTATATCATGCTAATTTGTCATGGGTTTTGGAGTGTAATACTTATTATGGTGAATTATCTAGGATGACACAGTTTAAGGATAAAAGTAGTAAGAATGTTAATTTTACATCTGGTCTTTTAACCTATCCTGTTTTAATGGCATCAGATATTTTGCTTTATGATGTTGATTATGTACCAATTGGTATCGATCAAAAACAGCATTTGGAAATAACTCGTGACATAGCAGATAGATTTAATAAGAAATATGGAAATACATTTAAATTGCCTAAACCATTAATAAGTGAATCTGGAACTAAGATAATGGATTTAGTTAATCCTGCTATAAAGATGAGTAAATCAGCTGAGAATAAAAAGGGAGTAATATATTTGTTAGATGATTTGGATGTAATTAGAAAAAAGATAATGGGTGCTACTACTGATAGTGAAATGGTTGTTAAATATGATGTATCTAATAAACCAGGAATATCTAATTTAATAAATATATATGCATCATTAACGGGTAAAAATATAGAAGAAGTTGAAGAAGAGTTTAGTGGTAAGAATTATGGAGAGTTTAAGAGATGCGTTAGTGATAAAGTAGTTGATTTGATTAGCCATATTCAAGATGAATATAACAAGTATATAAATAGTGATATAATTGATGAAATACTTGATGATGGTGCAAGAAAAACAATTGCTTATGCAAAGGAAAAATATGAATTAGTAGAGAAAAAAATTGGATTTAAATAGAGAAATGAGGGTTTATGGTGGAAATTTATATTGATTTTGATGATGTAATAATGGATACTTCGTCTGTATTATTTAGTAAATGGGATAAAATACCATTTAGTAGATTGTTTTCAGAAGATTTAAAAATTAAATACATTAAATTGGCCAAATGGGAAGAATTAATAAAAAAATCTGATATAATTAAAAATTCTATTTCTGAATTAAAAGATATGGATCCTAAAATGACATCTATATTAACTAAAGTACATTCTATGGAAAATGAGAGTGTTGCTAAGGTTAGATTTTTAAGAGATATGGGAGTTAAACAAAAAATAATAATTGTCCCATATCATTTAAAGAAAACTGATATGGTAGATGCATGTGGTAATATATTAGTTGATGATTGTGTTAGAAATCTAGATCATTGGAAAGAATGTGGTGGAACTCCAATATTTTTTAGTAAAAATGATAGTGATATTGATAATTGGGGTGATGTTAATACTTCTTATACTAAAGTAAAGTCATTAAATATGTTAAAAAAATTATAATAATTATTTTATGTTGTAAAATAATTAATGAGGTGTAAAATGAAAAAGATACAAGTTTTAATATGTAAAATAGCTGGCTTTTTGTTAAAGTTATTTGGTAGAGGTTCTAATTTCCCAGGTGTACTTGCTCTTAAGTTCGATAAAAATATACTGTCTTATTTTAAAATGCCAAAGATAGTTATTGCAGTTACTGGTAGTGCTGGAAAAGGAAGTACATCTACTATTATAAGTGATGCTTTAAGGAAAGATAATAAAAATGTAGTTCATAATAAATTTGGTAGTAATATGACACCAGGTATTGTAACACTTCTTATAGAAAATTGTGATTTATCTGGAAATATTAAAGGAGATGCATTGGTAGTTGAAGTAGATGAAAGATATACAGAAACTATATTTAGGTATTTAAAACCAAATTATGTGGTGGTTACTAATATATGTAGAGATCAACCACCTAGACATGGACACTTTGATTTAGTGTTTGATAAAATAAAAAATGCACTTACTCCTTCTATGCATTTGGTATTAAATGGTGATGATCCTTATTTGCAAAAATTTAATTTAGATAACACATTTAATGTGACTTATTATGGAATAAATAAAAATAAATATTCTTATAAAATGAATAAATTTGATAATATAAATATGTATTATTGTCCTCTTTGTAATAATAAATTATCTTATAATTATTATCATTTTGAATCCATTGGCGATTATTATTGTAATAAATGTAAATTTAAAAGACCTGATATATCTTATTTGGCTAGTAAGATAGATTTGGATAATAGTAATATGATAATTAATAATAGTCATAAATTATCTATTGCATTTAATGTATTATATTATGCTTATAATATACTTGCAGCGTATACTGTATGTTCTTTATTAGGTGTTGATGAAGATAAGATTTGCTCATATATAAGTGAGATGGAGAATAATAAGAAGTTAAATAATTTATATACTTATAAAAATAGAAAAATATATGTTATGAATAATAAAAATGAAAATAGTACTACATTTAATGAATCAGTGTTGTTTACAAGTAATAAAAAAGTATCTAAAACTATTGTTGTTGGTTGGAAAGAGATAAGTAGGAGATATGAATTTAATGATATGTCATGGTTATATGATATCAAGTTTGAATTATTAAATGATAATTTGACTGATAAGGTTATATGTGTTGGACCAGATAGATATGATATAGCTACGAGAATGAAATATGCTGGTTTTAAAAAGAATCAAATAAAGATATATGATAATTTAGAGAGTGCAAGAGATATGATTAAAAATAAATCTAGAGGAGATATATTTGCAATATTAAACTTTGATTACGTAATACCTTTTAATGATATAATGGAGGATAAACAATGAAAATAAATATATTACACTTGTATTATGATTTAATGAATTTGTATGGTGAAGTTGGTAATATAAATGCTATTGTACATTCATTAAAAGAGGAAAAAATTAAGGTTAATGTTGATAATTTGACTATAAATGACCAGATAGATTTTAGTAAATATGATTTAATATATATTGGTTGTGGTACTGAATTAAATAGAAATATTGTTTTAAAAGATATATTAAGATATAAAAGTGAAATATTTAAATTTATTGAATCAAATGGTTTTGTAATTGCAACAGGAAATAGTTTAGAATTGTTTTTAAATAGTATAAATGATAATAAAGGTTTAGGTATATTTGATTATAATGCAAAAGATATTGATAAGAGAATAGTAGGAGATTTAGTAGTAAATGTAGATTTTGTAAAAGAAGAAGTACTTGGTTTTAGAAATCAAGGAAGTAATATTACAGATAATATTACTGATGGTATACTTAATTATAAGAATTTCTATGGTACTTATTTACTTGGACCTATTTTGGTTAGAAATCCAATATTACATGAATATATAATAAAATCTTTAATAAAAGAAAAAAATAAGAAATTTAAATTTAAAAAACTAGATTTAAGTTTAGATATAAATGCAAAAGAAGTATATATGAGTAAATATCATTCGAAATAAGATTTATTCTTATTTTTTCTTTTGTTTATAGTTATTGTTAAAGTGGAGAAGTAGTAAAGCAGTAGAATATATAACTATTATAATTAACAAGATTCACATTTTAACTAAAATGTATTGAAATATACTTTAATTATTGATATAATGTGGGCAAAATTTAGCACTTGTTAACATAAAGTTTGCTGCGTTTAATCAAATGTGATCGATAAGGAAGATTGGGGTGATGTAACTATTGACAATTTGTTAAATACTAAACTAGATTTAAAAAACTCACTTAACAATAGAATTAATTTGTTTGAAAATGAAAAAGTTAATAAATTATTAGAACAAAATTCTACTTTGTTTAATAGATCGGATTTACAGAATAAAGAAGTGAATGTGTTGGATGATAATAAAAACATAAAAATATTTAGTTTGGCAGGAAATGTTATTGAATTAGATGAACTATACTATTATGACTACAATACACAAGAATTAAAATATATATTAAAAACAGTAAAAAATGTAAATGGTTTATATGACGCAGATGGTATAGAAATTATTATTTAGAGAGGTGATTTTGAAATTGACTAAAAAAAATATAACTATTATTGTTGTAATTGTATTGTTTCTTTTTGTGAGTATGTATTTTGGTTTAAGGAAAGATAAGTTTATAAAAAAATACATTGATAATGGTAAGGTTGTTGAAAGAATTGATTTTAGGCATGTGGTAGTCGAATTGGAAACTAATTCTGTTAAAATGGATGTTTATTCAAGTGTTTTTAATACGGATGACAAATTAAAAGTTAAATATTTTAAAAAGAATGGGAAATATGTTATACATAAGATAAAATCTTTAGCAAATACGCAATTAGAAAAATCTAGGTTAGTAAGTAATATTAATAATGATGTAATATTACGCGAATATAAAAATAAAATTAGTGGATATAGTGATATAAATTCAAATGAATTTATTGATGATAAGAAAGTTTTAATATCTAAATTTTATGTGTTACCGAATAAAATTTCTAATCAATATTATGAAACATTAAATTCACTTGAATTTTATAAAACAAAAAATTATTTAATTGATACAGAAGAATTAAGTATAGAGAAAGATTCTCTTGTTACATTAAATATAGATTTGGAATTTAAAGTGTTGAGTTTTAAAAATATATCTGAAACTGAAAAAGTAGATATTAAATTTAAACATGTGGGGGATGAAGTTATTTTTAAATCACTTGGTTATGGTATATATGAGATGCAAGTTCAATTTAGAAATGGGGATATAGTAGATTATTTGTTTATGTGATTAGATTATTTTGCTGATAATGTTAAACATTGGTTAAAGATAATATTAATAAAAGCAAGGACATTGCCAAAGTTTGTAAAGATGGCCTTGCTTTTTATATTTTACTTTTATATTTTATTCTTATTTTTTCTTTTGTTTAATTTACTAACTTAGTTATTATTGATATAATTAAACTAAGGAAGTGGTTAAATGTTAGAATATATTAAAGGAATTGTAACAATGATTTTACCAAGCTATATTGTTGTTGAAAATAATGGCATTGGTTATAGAATATATACACCAAATCCATATTCTTATAAAGAAGGTAGTGAGTATACTATTTATATTTATGAACAGATTAGGGAGGATGAACATTCTTTGTATGGTTTTAATGATATATCAGAAAAAGATATGTTTTTAAAACTTATTGATGTTAAGGGACTTGGTCCAAAGATGGCTTTACCTATGCTTGCTACTGGATCTATAAATGGTATATGTGATGCTATAAATAGAGAAAACGTATTATATTTAAAGAAGTTTCCTAAAATTGGAGATAAGGTTGCTAAACAAATAATTTTGGATTTAAAGGGAAAAGTGAGTACTAGTGAGGAATATGTATCTAGTAGTGAATCTGATGATTTAGTTGAGGCATTGGAAGCACTTGGCTATAAAATGAATGATATAAGAAGGGTTATACCAATGGTTGATAAGAATAATGATGTTGAAACGCAGATTAAGGATTGCTTAAGATTGTTACTTAAATAGGAGGAATTATGGAAGAAAGTGTTTTTATGAAGAAAGAGTTAGAAGAAGATACTTTTGAAACTTCAATAAGACCTGATTCAATTGATGAGTATATTGGACAAAGAGAAGTTAAAGATAATTTAAAGGTATTTATAGAAGCAGCTAAGTTAAGAAGTGAAACATTGGATCATGTGCTTTTATATGGTCCTCCTGGGCTTGGGAAAACAACGCTTGCTTATATTATTGCAAATGAACTTGGTAAGAATATTAAAACTGCAAGTGGGCCATCTATTGAAAAAAGTGGAGATCTTGCTGCTATTTTATCAACTCTAGAACCAGGAGATGTATTATTTATAGATGAAATACATAGAATGCCTAGATATATAGAAGAAATATTATATCCTGCTATGGAAGATTTTTCGTTAGATATAATAGTTGGAAGTGAAGGTAATAGTAGAAATATTAAAATAAATCTTCCTCCATTTACTTTAGTAGGTGCAACTACAAGAGTAGGAGATTTATCTTCTCCTCTTCGTGATAGATTTGGTATTATATCTAAATTGAATTATTATACTATAGATGAACTTAGTGAAATAGTAAAAAGAACTGCTAGAGTACTTGATGTTAGTATAGATGACGATGCTTCTTTTGAACTTGCAAAAAGAAGTAGGGGTACACCTAGAATAGCAAATAGATTATTTAAAAGAACAAGAGATTTTGCACTTGTTATGGGTAATGGCATTATAGATTTAAATATAACTAAACTTGCTTTAGATAGATTAAAAGTAGATGATATGGGACTTGATGAAGTTGACATTTCTCTTTTAAAATCTATAATATATAAATTCAATGGAGGACCTGTTGGTATAGATGCGCTTAGTGCATCTATTGGAGAAGAAGTATCTACTATTGAAGATGTGTATGAACCATATTTATTGCAAATGGGATTTTTAAAAAGAACTAGTAGAGGTAGAATTGTTACTAAAAGTGCGTATGATCATTTAAAAATAGAACATCAAGAGGAATTGTTGTAGGAGGAATTATGGAAGAAATACATTTTATAACACCAGAAAATATAAAGTTTTCTGTTCCAGTTTCTGATATTTATAGTTTTTGTGAAAAATATTGTGAAGAGTATATATCAAAAAGTGAAGAGAATAAAGAAAAATTTTTAGAGTTTAAAAAAAGATATACTTATTTTTCTCCATATTATGATTTTTTGATATGCTCTTTAAAATGGATAAGTTATCCTTCTTTAATAGATGAGACATCTTATGTTACATGTAGTGATAATGATAATGAAAAAAGGTTAAGAACATTAAGTTTAATAAGAAATTTTGATTATGAAGAAATGGATAAGAAGAATAGTAAATATACAATGATGTTATTAAATTCAAATGATGAAAATATTGGACTTGAGAATGAATTTACAAAAGTATTTGAGGGTTTTTTTGATGAGTATGGAACGTATTTAAGTAATGATGTAACTAAGTTTCATGAAGTAACTGCAATGATTATATTAAATGGTATTTGTGCATCTAATGGAGAAGTAATTAAGGATTTATATTTATATAGAAAAGATAGAACTAATCTTTATGAAGATTATTTAATGGAAAGATTAGGATTCTTGATAGTAGGAAATTATAGGGGAAATATGCAAATTATGTATAATCCAAACCTTGTTTCACCAAGTCAGAGAAAGTTAATATATGAATATTCTGATTATGGTTATACAAAAAGAGAATGTGATTTTGAGTATGACAAAGATGGATCGAAAGAATTTGCTACTAATTATAGAAGGAGTAGATTATGAAAACCGAGGATTTTAACTTTTATTTGCCTGAAAATTTGATTGCACAAACTCCTCTTTTAAAAAGAGATTCATCAAGATTATTAGTTCTTGATAAGAATACAGGGGAGGTTTGTCATAAACATTTTTATGATGTAATTGATTATTTAAATGAAGGAGATGCTTTAGTACTTAATGATACAAAAGTAATACCTGCAAGATTAATAGGTACTAAGGCTGATACTAATGCAGTAATAGAAGTGTTAATGTTAAGAAATATTGAAGATGATATTTGGGAATGTCTTACTAAACCCGCTAAAAGAATTAAAGAAGGTACAATAGTTAAGTTTAGTGATAAATTAAAGTGTATTTGCGTGAATGTATTAGATGAAGGTATAAGACATTTCAAATTTATATATGATGGAATATTTATGGAAATATTAGATGAATTAGGTAGTATGCCTTTACCACCTTATATTCATGAAAAACTAAGTGATAAAGAATTATATCAAACAGTATATGCAAAAAATATAGGAAGTGCAGCTGCACCAACAGCAGGTTTGCATTTTACTCGTGAATTATTAGATAAAATAGAAAAAAAGAAAGTAAATATTTTATATATTACTTTGCATGTTGGTTTAGGTACATTTCGTCCTGTAAATGTAGAGGATGTTACTAAGCATAAAATGCATAGTGAATATTATGAAATGAGTGATGAGGTTGCAAATAAATTAAATGAAGTTAAAAAAAGTGGCAAAAAGATAATAAGTGTTGGGACAACGACTACAAGAACACTTGAAACGATTATGTGTAAATATGGAGAATTTAGAAAATGTAGTGGATTTACAGATATATTTATATATCCTGGCTATAAATTTAAGGCAGTTGATAATTTAATAACTAATTTTCATTTACCAAAGTCAACTTTGATAATGTTGGTAAGTGCACTTGCTGGAAAAGAAAATATAATGAATGCATATAAAATTGCAGTAGAGAAAGAGTATAGATTTTTCTCATTTGGGGATGCTATGCTAATTAAAGGAGATTTATGAAAATATTTGAAGTAATAAAGGAAGATAAAAATACTTTGGCAAGATATGGTTTTATTTCACTTAGGGGTAATACATATGAGACACCTATGTTTATGCCTGTTGGGACACAAGCAACGGTTAAAGGAATGACACCAGAAATGGTTAAAGAATGTGGTAGTGCTATAATACTTGCTAATACATATCATTTATGGGAAAGACCAGGTGAAGATATTGTTTATAAAGCCGGTGGACTTCATAAATTTATGAATTATGATGGTCCTATGCTTACTGATAGTGGTGGTTTTCAAGTTTTTTCACTTGCTAAGCCAAAAGATATAAAAGAAGAGGGCGTTTATTTTAAAAGTACAATAGATGGAAAAAAATTGTTTCTTTCTCCAGAAAAATCAATTCAAATACAAGAAAAACTAGGAGCAGATATAATAATAAGTTTTGATGAATGTCCCCCATATCCTGTAAGCCGTGAATATATGAAAAATAGTGTAGAAAGAACTTTGAGATGGGCTAAAAGAGGTAAGGATGTACATACAACTGATCAATTATTATTTGGAGTTGTACAAGGTGGTGAGTTTTCTGATTTAAGAGAATATAGTGCAAAAGAACTTATTAAAATGGATTTTCCTGGATATACGGTAGGAGGTACATCTGTAGGTGAAGGAAAAGATGTAATGTATAAAATGATAAGTGATTCTACTAAACATTTACCAAAAGATAAACCAAGATATTTAATGGGTGTTGGAGATCCTATTGATATTATAGAAGGCGTTATTAGAGGGATTGATATGTTTGATTGTGTTTTACCAACAAGAATTGCAAGACATGGCAATGCGTTTACAAGATATGGTAAAATTAATTTGAAGAATGCAAAATATAAAGAAGATTTTACTCATTTAGAAGATAAATGTGATTGCTATACATGTAAACATTATACTAAAGCATATATAAGACATTTACTTATGTGTGATGAAATGTTAGCAGGTACATTACTTTCTATTCATAATATAAGATTTTTAATTAAATTGACAGAAGACATTAGAGAAGAGATAAAGAAAGGAACGTTATTAGAATTTAGAGATGAATTTATTAATAATTATGGAAAAAAACAATGAAATGTCCAAATTGTAATCAAGAGATGATTGAAAAGAAAGATTTTTGTATTAATTGTGGAAAAAGGTTGATTAAAGAGAAACAAGTATCAAAAAAAGGGATAATTGTATTTATGATTTTAATGGTAATTGTTGGTTTTATTACTTGTTATCTTATTATTAATTTAAATACTGATAAAGAGATTGAACCATATATAAAAGGTGAATATAATGTTAGAAAAAGCAAGTGAATATAGTAAATTTTATATTGAAAGTCATCCTGAATTAAAAGAACAAATAGAGTATGGATTAAATAATGGTTTAGTTTTTAATTTTGGTAATGACGAATTTGAAAAATTAAAAAGTTTAAGTTATGTTGTTATATTTGATGATGTTATAAATTTATTTAAAGAAGGGTATAATTTAGGTAATTGTAGTGAATTTGCAAAATTATTAAGTTATGCTTATGACTCTTCAAAAATAGCAATTGGTTATTTTAAACCAAGTTATAATGGACAAAATGGACATGCATGGATGGAATGTGGTAATTATATTTATGATACAACTCTTCTTTTAAAGATAGATAAAGAATATGCAAATGTTCTTGGTTATGTTAAATTAAAAGAATATGATCCAATGACTAATTCATTATATAGAAATAGAAAACAAATATATAATGAAAAATATAATGTGATAAAGGGTAAGTAATACTTATAGATAGGCAAATATGAATAAGAAAATTAGAATAATTGCTGTAATAATTGGTGTTATCTTATTATTAGTAGTTATATTTTTATCTTTGTTTTTTAACCGAAGATTTGAAGTTAGATTTTATTTAGATAATGGTGCGAATGTTGGAACAGTACAGGTTAAATATAATAAAATGATAAATGAAGAAGATATAAAAGGTAAAGATGTTTTAGGAGAATCATTTATTAATTGGTATGAGATAATTGAAGCTAAAGATGGAAAAGATGTATTAGCTGATAAACCATTTGATTTTAAAACTAAAGTTACCAAAGACATTAAGTTAAAAGCAGTATTTGATGAAACTAATAAACTTGATTAAATATGGATGCATAGAAACAACTATACTTGGTATCTGTCCCCCTGAAGTTCCCTCGAAAGAGGGAACATTTTTTATTGAAAGCCAGTAATTATAAGGCATTGTGGGCTTTTTTAATGCCTTAAAGAATTACCATTTTTCGGTATTAGATACGAATTAGATGCGATTTCTTCGATTAATCCGTAATTAATTACTATTTTTAATTAACTAATAAAGGGATAAATATTTTTTCTTGTTTTCTTAGGATTATCAAAAAAACTGTGGTATAATTTACTATGCGAGGTATTTATATGGAAAATATATTCAATAATAAAACATATAAAATAAATAATATATTTTGTGAAGATTGTGTAGAGGGCATGAAAAAAATTAAATCAAATAGTGTAGATTTAGTTGTTACATCACCGCCATATGATGGTATTCGTAATTATAATGGATTTTCCCTTGACCTTCATGAAACAGGGAAAGAGATATATCGTATTCTAAAAGAAGGTGGAATCTGCGCTGTTGTTATCCAGGACCAAACAAAGGATTTTGGTAAATCGCTAACATCGTTTAGAATGATAGTTGATTGGTGTGATAATATAGGATTTAAATTATTTGAAAATATTATTTATCATAAAAATGGTACAGAAGGAGCATGGTGGAAATATAGATTTAGAGTTGACCATGAATATATTCCTCTATTTTTGAAGGGTAAAAAGCCATCATATTTTAATAAAGAACCATTAAAAATTCCTTCAAAGCATGGTGGCAAAACCATGACAGGAAGCGGGAATAGAAGGACTGACGGAAAAACAACAGCAACTGTTTCTAGACAAATAAATACAATGAAATGTAGAGGAACTGTTTGGGATTATATGATGGCAGGAGATAAAAATCCATTAAAAAGAAAACATCCTGCAGTATTTCCAGATCAAATTCCAACAGATATAATTACCTGCTTTTGTCCAGAAAATGGAATTGTATTAGATCCATTTATGGGATGTGGCTCAACTGCAGTTGCCTCAGTCAGATTAAATAGAAATTTTATTGGATTTGATATATCTCAAGAGTATTGTGATTTAGCATATGAGAGATTAAAAAAAGATACATTATTTTATAACAATAAAAAAGAAAAAGAGTAGCGTAATAGAGCTATTCTTTTTAATTGAAAAATCCTTCTTCATCAATTGTATATTCAATTGCTTGACCTGAGGTAATTGCCATTGAAAAACATTTTCCTTCTACCATTTCTGTATAATTTTGTTGGTTAAATGCTTTGTGTTCTCCTTTACCATCTAAAATTCCTTTAGAGAATTTTCTTAATTTAAAGTTATTAAAATTCCATTTTTCTAACTTTGATTCCCAACCCATTAATGAAGCTAATAAATTGATAAACTGTTTTACCCTTTCTTGTTCTTTATCTGTAATATCAAATAGATTATTATCATTAAGTTTTATATTAATTGGTTGTCCTTTTGAATTTGAAATCATTAATTTGTCACCAGTTCTTGAACGATGTTTTTCTGTTGTTTCTAATGTAACAAAATTATATGTTTCATTTGAATTTAATTTATCCCTTTCTCGTAAAAAGGAATTTATTTCTTCCATTACAGTATAAAAAGAATTATCACCACAGAAAATGTCATGAAGAATTGAATCATTATCTTTTATATGTAACCATTCAAACCAATCTAAACAGTTTTCTGTATATCCAAATAAAACGTTCCAAACACCGTCACTAAATAATAAAGGAACAACTGCATCATCACTAAGTTTTATATCTTTAACTTTACTTAATAAAACTAAAAGAAAATGTATTGTAGCAAATGGATATTTTCTTTGAAAATCATGAGTTTTATCAAATCCCCTTAAATTATTAATTTGAATGCAATTATCATAATTACTCCAGTTTGATGGGTGATTGTTTTTATTAAAGCATACCATATGATGCCCAACACTTTTAATTTTATTACAATAAACATCCATATCTAGAAATAAACAGTCTTTTGGATCTATGTTTTCAGGGCACAACATTACCTTACCATCATAATATCCAACTACTTCACCACCAAAGTAATTAATATATAATAAAGCACTTAAAAAACCATCGCTATCTGGACTAATAATCAATTTTTGATTTTCTTTACATATCCATGGATATTTTTGTAATATTTCATTCGAATCCATCTAATCACCTCTAATTAAATTATATCACATTTTTAATAAACAAACTATTTCCATTTATTTAGATACAAATTAGATACGATTTAGATACTAAAAATATAAAAAATGAGTTTTAGATACTTCGCAAGCCCTTATTTCACCGTGTTTATGGGGTAGTGTTCTCTTCTAACTGAAGAGAGCAGGCCCCCTAGTGTCGATCGGTCGCGTGCCAACCTTGTTTGGCGTGTGTATGGTTATGGGTATGGCAGTCACAACTTTTCTGCTCTCTCTCATTTTGTTATACCTTCAATCTATCTAAAAACTAATGTCATAATAGAAAGTGGTAATGGTAGTAGTACTTATTCGTATATACTTTCTTTAGATGTGTAAATGAATATGAAATAAGTTATATATATAAATATATTGTTAATACTAATATTGGTGATATTATGCAATATGATATTAGAAGTGATTTATTAATTGAGGCATTGTCTATTGATACTGATGGTATAGTAAGTGATGTTAGAAATAAAAATAATTTAACGATTACAACTGTAGATGTAATTGATGAGGATATTACTAAAAAAAAGAAGGGAAAATATATTACTATTGAGTTTAATGATATAAATAGTGATAAAGAAAATCTTAAGATTGAGTTAAGAAAGTCGCTTGAGTATTTGTTTAAAATCAATAATATAATGAAGGATAGTAGTGTTTTAGTTATTGGTCTTGGTAATGCAAAAAGTACTGCCGATAGTTTGGGCCCTTTGGTGATAGATAATATAATAGTAACAAGGCATTTAGAGGAACTTGGATATAATAATATGAGAACTGTAAGTGCAATAAAACCAGGTGTAAAGGGGGAAACTGGTATAGAAACTAAGGATATAATAAAGGGAATAATAGATGTAATAAAACCGGATTTTATTATTGCTATTGATTCTCTTGCTAGTAGTTCTATATCAAGGATAAATAAGACAATACAACTTACTGATACTGGTATACATCCTGGCAGTGGTGTAGGTAATAAGAGAGAAGAATTGAGTAAAGATACAATATCTATTCCTGTTATAGCTATAGGTATACCTACTGTTTGTGATGCAGTTACAATAGTAAATGATACGATAGAAGAGGTATATAAGCATTTTGCAATAACTACTAAAAGTATAAATAATCCAGTATTTAAAATGACACCATTATCTAGTATAAAAGTTGATAATTATACTCCATTAAATAAAGATGAGAAAGAGAAATTATCTGGATTAATAGGAACTCTTTCTTATGAAGATAGAAAAGCTTTAATATACGAAGTTCTTTTGAAAACGAATTATAATTTAATGGTAACACCTAAGGAAATAGATTTTATAATAGATAAATTAAGTGATTTAATAAGTATAGGTATAAATGAAGTTTTACATGATTTTAATCTATAATCGACAATTTTTATAATATGATTTATATATTATTTAATTGGGTGATTTTATGAAGTTAAAGGGAAGAAAACATATTTTATTAAAACCATTATTAGTTTTAGTATTTATGTTTTTTATTTGTTATATGACAATAGAATATTTAAGTAATAATATAGAAATATCTAATGAGGAATATGTTCGGTTATTACTTAGTGATTCTTATAAGAGCAAAGATAGTAATTTTTATTATAATGTGATTAGTTTTTTTACTGATAAATTTAATCCGAAGGAAATGCTTAATATTCCTGAAAATAAGGAAGTTAAGATAAAAAACAAATTTGTTAGTAATCCTAATAAAAAGATTATTACTGATCCAGTATTATATATTTATAATACTTATCAATATGAAGAATATAATAGTAAAGATAATATATTTGATATTACGCCTAATGTAATGATGACTTCATATATATTAAGTGAGAAATTAAATAATTTGGGTATAAGTAATATAGTTTTGGATATAAATTTAGATAGTTTAAATGATAGTGATTATATGAAAGTAACTAATAAAATATTAGCAGATAAGAAAAAGGAATATCCTAGTTTAAAATATTTTATTGATATTAGTCGTGATAGTATAGATTCTAATGTTAAAAGTATTAAAATAGATAATAAGAACTATGCTAGAATATTATTTATGATAAATAAAAGAAGCACTAATTATAGTGATAATTTAGAACTTGTTTTGAAATTGAATTCTAGATTGAATGAAATTTATCCAGGTATAACAAGAGGAATAAGTAAAGATGAGAATAGTGATTATGATGGGATTAGAATTGAATTTGGCAATATTTTTAATGATTATGATGAGGTAATTAATACTGTAGATGTGTTTTCGAATATATTTAAAGAGGTATTATATGAATAAAGAATCTGCTGTAAAAACTGTATTTATTTTGCTGTTTATATGTTTTTTAACTATTTATATATCACAGGCAACTGGCTATTATGAGTATAAACTTCATAAGAAAGCAGAATTAACAAAGGAACAAATAAAAAAGTTTGAAAATGATGTTAAGAATAATGAAAAAATTGATTTAAATGATTATTTAAAGGATGGTGTAAAAGATTATTCAAATAGTGTTTCTAAAATGGGAACTGATTTTTCTAATGTAACTAGTAAATATATAAAAAAAGGAATAGATGGTATGTTTAAAATTATAGATAGTTTGCTTACGTAGTTTACAAAATACTCATTTTAAGATATTATTATAATGTGGTGGATTATATGAACGATTTAAGTAAGTATAAGTTAAGTTATAATGATTATAAAATAGATATTAGTGTTATAAATAAATTGTGTTTAGATATAGATGGTGATAATAAGGAATTGTCAATCTTGGAAGTTGTAGTTACAAAAAAGAACGGAAGTGTTGTTTATTTGGGTGATTTTTATGGATTGCTTCCTAAGGTTTTGAGTAATGATGAGATTAGCAAAATGATATCTTATTTAATGGATAATATTGATTATATATTATATGAAAATTCTGGGTTCATTGGAGTGTTTGATGGCAAAGAAGTGACTTTAAATGATAAAATAACTGCTGTTTTAAGAAGAAAAATGAATAATAGTAGTGAACTTGAATTAAAGAACATTTATGAAGAATATATGAGTATGAAGAAAGATACAAAAGAACATGTGAAATATGCTCATTTTTTAGAATTATATTTTAATAGCCATAAGATACCAGATTCAATAGTAGGATCTTACTTAGGAAAAAGAAGAAAATCTATATTGGATTATGATGATGTTTCTTGTGAAATAAAGAAAGATTTTAATATGAATGTTTATGATAGTACATCTACTTATGAATATGAGAATAATTTGGAATTATTAAGTAAATTAAATATAGAAATAAATGAAAAAGTAGAGGAACTTAAGGTATTAGAGAGTTTTATTAATAAGATAGATGATTTGTTAATGTTTCAAAATAATAATATTAAAACGAAAAAAGAGATTGGAACTATTGAACAAGAATTAGATGAATTGAAAATGTTTGACAAAAGAAAAAAAGAATTGAAGCAGAGATTAAAAGAATTAAAAAATGGATTTATTAAAATTGATATGGTTAAAGTGAGAGATGAATTAAAAGTTGATATTTCAGAAAGGTATACGAGTAAGTATGCGGATACTCATGGTATAATAGCTTTATATGATAGGTTATCTTTAGAAGATTTATATCAAGTGTTTAATGAAATACATAGTGTAAGAGAAAGACAGCATTTGAGGTTGTTAGATAAGTATAATAATGTATCTGAAATGGTTCATTATCATGAAGAAAACTTTGTTGATATTGGAGATTTATATGATAGAGTAGATAATAGTAATAGAAAAAAATCATAAAAAAAAGAAAAATTATTGACAGTAAAATTGTACTATGCTATAATTTATCTTGTCTTGGGGAATTAGCTCAGTTGGCTAGAGCATCTGCCTTGCACGCAGAGGGTCAAGGGTTCGAGTCCCTTATTCTCCACCATTAGATAATTAACCCTTATTTTATAAGGGTTTTTATTATATCTTGATATTTTATATACCATTTATATACCAATTTTGATGGTTTTATAAATTATTAATGCAGTTGACTACGTCTTAAATATTTTGCTACTAGAGCAATGCTGGCGCCATTATTAATTAATAGTGATGCACAACTATGCCTAAAGTCATGAATTCTTATTTGTTTTACATTTGCTTTTTCGATGTAATAATTGAATTTTTTTCTCAAGCATGTGCCCGAATATGGCTTGTTTGTTAAATAATTAAATAATATAGGTAACTCAGGGTTGATAGTTACCTTTAATTTTTGTTCAATGTATTTCTTATAATTTTCAATTTCTTTAATTAGTTTTGGTGAAACATCAAGTTTTCTTTGGGATGATTTTGTTTTTGTAGTACTGAAAAAAATTTGAATCTTTTGTATCATAATTTATGGAATGCTTAATTTATAATCTATTACCTCTTTTGTTGACCGGATTTTACGATTTTCCCCTTAACGGGAAAATGTTTTTTTCTTTAACCTCTGTATTCATTTTACTCATCGCTTTCTTACTTCTATTTTAAAAATACCTGTACTAGCATACTTATTTTTTCCTATCTCCAAAATAATTGAATGTTATTTTTGACAAGCATGTATAAATGTGATATTATAAAAAACATGTTTTTTAGGAGTGATTTTATGATAAGTAAAAAGGAGTTGCAATATGTTGGAGGATATCCTAATAAGGTGCCTTTTCCAGGAAAAAATTATGCTATTTCTGTAATGGAATATTTAAAAAAATGTTTGGATGTTTATAAAGATGTATATTCAAAAAAAACATTTAGTTTTATTTTCTCTGATGGTGAAGAGATTAATTTCGCATTGCTAAATAAGAATTTATGCCATTTATTAGGTATAGATTTTAAAGATTTAACTAATGATGATGCTAGTGAAACTATGCAAGATGTTCTTGGCTTTAATAAAGATGAACGTAAAACTTCTTTTGATGTTTTGGTGCGTATAATTGATAGGGCTGATGATGTTATTGAAAATGATTCTATTCCTAGCAATTATAAGATTATGAATTATTATAAATCTTTAACTAAAAGTGAAATGTTTTTGAAGTTGTCTAAGTTTGATAAATTTAATTTTGGCTGTATTAACTTTGATAAGAAAACATATGAATCATTTGATTCTAATTTATTTGGACCACAATCAACTAAGTTTTTATTTACGCAAAGTAATGAAGCAGTTGCTCCTTATTTTATGATGGGACTTAAGTATGATGAACAGTGTGGCCATTTTATACCTGAAACGTTAATTGCACCAAGTGATTTTACAAAGTTTTTTAGAGAACAAGAATTAGTTATTCCTACACAAATATTGATTGATAATTTGGATAATCTTAGTAAGATAAATGCTACTAGTGAAGAAAAATTAGCACTTTTAAATTTATATAAATTTATTATTAATACTTATAAACTTAATTCAAGAATAAATATATTTAGTGATTATGAAAGTGTTTTATCAAGTGGTAAACAGTTATAACTACTAAATTTAGTAAAAAAAATATACTATTTTAATATTTCGTATATTTTTTCTAAACTTTCTTTTTTACTTGGATAAATAATTTCTACATTATCATTTTTGTATCTAGGTGTTAGATGCATATGATAATGTTTTATTTCTTGTCCATAGTCATTGTTCTGAGTAATTGTAAGTCCATCAATCTTTAATTTTTCTTTTAGTAATTTATACATATTTTTTGATACTTTATTTATGTGATTTAGTGTATCTAAGTCGATATCTGATAAATTAGTAAAGTGTTTTTTTGGTATTATAAGTAGATGTCCATCTGAACTTGGATTAATATTTAAGAATACTTTTACTATTTCATCTTCGTAAATGGTGTAAGATGGACTTTCATTATTAACAATTTTACAAAATATGCATTCCATATTTAACCTCCTATTATTATTGTAGCAAAAATACAAATTGTATTCAATAATAAAAAGTGTTATAATTGTTTTGGTGGTAGCATGAAAAAGTTAACAGTTAATATGCTTTCTATAGCTAATACTGTAAAGGGTCAAGGAGTAGAAACTGCTTATAATGAGCTTACTAATCTTTTAGATAAATATGGTAAAGATGACATAAAATATGTGGTTAATAAGGGGTTGGGTTATGATGTGATGCATATGCATACTGTTAATCCTGCTAGTTATTTTAAGCAAAGATTTTCTAAGGGTGTTTCTCTAACTTATGTACATTTTTTGCCAAATTCACTTGTAGGAAGTTTAAAACTACCTAAGTTTTATATGAATGTATATGCATGGTGGACTAAAAGATGTTATTTAAAATCTGATTATTTAGTGGTTGTTAATCCACTTTATATAGATGAAATTGCTAAAATGGGATATCCTAAAGAAAGAATATTTTTTATACCTAATTTTGTGTCTTCTTCTAGGTTTTATGTAATGAGTAATGAAGAAAAAGATAGAGATAGAAAAAGATATGGCTTTAAGAAATCTGATTTTATAGTGATATCTGTTGGTCAATTACATAAAGGTAAAGGAATATTTGAATTTATTGATATAGCAGAAAAAAATCCTGATATAGAGTTTTTGTGGGTTGGCGGATTTACTTTTGGAAAATGGATGGAGGGCTATGATGATATTAAAAGGATTTATGATAATCCTCCAAGAAATTTACATTTTGTAGGAGTTGTTGATAGAGAAGAAGTGAATGTGCTATGTAATATATCAGATGTATTCTTTTTTCCGTCTTTTTATGAGTCTTTTGGTTTGGTTGCACTTGAGGCGGCATTTACTTTAAAACCACTTGTACTAAGAGATTTGGATGTTTATAAAACTGTATATAAAAACAATTATTTAAGTGGGAATACTAATGAGGAATTTATTAAAATAATTAGAGATTTAAAAGATAATAAAAAGTTATATGATGAATATGTAAAAAAGAGTAATAATATAAGAAATATGTATGATGAATATGGAATATATAAAAAATGGCTAGGTTTATATAAAACTATTTCTAAAAAAGAATATCAAAAATGATATTTTTTTCTTCTATTGTGGTAGAATATTTATGTTTGGAGGAGTTTTATGCTAGAGATAAAAAATTTATGTGTAAAAGTTTTGGATAAAGAAATACTAAAGAATTTTAATTTAAATATAAGAGATGGAGAGATACATGCTATTATGGGTCCTAATGGTACTGGTAAATCAACTTTATCAAAGGTTATATTAAGAAGTGATGATTATAAAGTAACTAGTGGTAGTATAGATTTTTGCAATAATGATTTATTAAAGTTATCTACAGATGAGGTTGCTAGGTTAGGAATATTTCTTGCAATGCAATATCCTACTTCTATAGAAGGAGTTAGTAATGCAGATATGTTAAGGACGGCTCTTAGTATAAAAGAAAATAAGCAAATTAATTTGTTTAAGTTTATTACGGATTTAGAAAAATGTTATGATGAGTTAAAGTTTGATAAATCTACTATTCATTCATCTATAAATGAAGGGTTTTCAGGTGGCGAAAGAAAGAAAAATGAAATTATACAAATGAATTTATTAAAACCAAAACTTATAATATTAGATGAGATTGATTCTGGTGTTGATGTAGATAATTTAAAGGTAATAGCTGAAAATATAAAGAAGTATAAAGAAGAAAATAATGCATCGATTTTAATAATTACTCATTATCCACATATTTTAAATTATATAAAACCAGATTATGTTCATATTATGAATAATGGTTCTATAGTAAAAACTGGTGATTATTCACTTGCACTTTCTATAGAAAAAAATGGATATGAGGCAAGCATTATGAAGGAAATATAGAAGTATGAATAAGATATTAATGAATGAAGTAATAGATGGTATAAGGTTTGATAAACTTAAAGATAATGTAATAAATGTATTAAGAAATGAAAGAAAAGTGATTTATTTAAATAGTAGTGATTTTAGTAATTATGAGTTTAATTTGGAAGAAAATGCGTATTTAGAAATAAATAAAATATATAATTTAGGTGAAGTTAATGAAGAAGTTACTATAAATTTAAATGGTATAAATAGCCAAGTTTTATATAATTTTAGAACGCTTTCTTCCAGTAATCAAAAATATATTATTAATGTTAATCATAATAATAAAAATACTATTAGTAATGTTATAAATAGGGCTGTTGTTTTAAATGATTCTAGAATTATATTTGAAGTAAATGCAAGTGTTGAAAAGGGGAACAGTGGTTCTGTTTTGAATCAAGAAAATAAAATTATTACTATGGGAGATAATAATAGTGAAATAAGACCTAATTTATATATTGATGAGTTTGATGTAGAAGCAAGGCATTCAGCAATTATAGGTAAGTTTGATAAAAATGAAATATTTTATTTAATGATGAAGGGTATTAGTTATGATAAAGCAAATGAATTATTAGTAAAGGGATTTTTGAAAAGTCATATAGGAGGTGATTAAACTGAATACAAAGGATTTTAAGATGTTAGAAAAATCTTTGATATATTTTGATAATGCTGCTACAACTTTTAAGCCAAATCAAGTAATTAATAGTGTAATTGATTATTATTCAAATTATACTGCAAATGCTCATAGGGGAGATTATGATATTAGTTATGAAGTTGATACTAAGTATGAAGGCGTAAGAAAAAAGGTAAAAGAGTTTATTAATGCGAAAAAAGATGAAGAAATAGTATTTACTAGTGGTACTACTCAATCATTAAATATGATAGTAAATGGCTTTTTTAAGGATTATTTAAATGATGGGGATGAAGTATTGTTAACTAAAGCAGAGCATGCTTCTAATATACTTCCTTGGTTTAATATAGAAAAAGATATAAAGATTAAATATATTGAACTTGATAATGAACTTGTTACTTTAGATAATGTTATTAAAAGCATTACACCTAATACTAAAGTTATATCTCTTGCACATATAACTAATGTAATAGGAGATGAAAGACCTATAAAAGAAATAACTGATTATGCACATAAACATAATATTTTAGTTGTATTGGATGCTGCTCAAAGTGCACCTCATGTTAAAATTGATGTAGAAAATCTTGGTGTAGATTTTATGGGATTTTCTGGACATAAAATGTGTGGTCCAACAGGAATTGGTGTATTGTATGGAAAATATGAGTTATTGAATAAACTTAATCCACAAAATGTGGGTGGTGGAATGAATAATGATTTTGAGAGTAACATGACATATAGATATAAAGAATTACCATATCGATTAGAAGCTGGTACTCCTAATATAGAAGGTGTTATAGGACTTGGTAGTGCAATTGACTATATAAATAGTATAGGTATTAATAATATAGAAAACTATGTATCTAATTTAAGAAGTTATGCTATAGATAAATTAAGTAAATTGAAAAATATAGATATATATAATAAAGATATTAAATCATCTACAATAATTTTTAATGTAAGAGGAGTACATAGTCAGGATACATCTACATATTTAAATAAGCATGGTATATGTGTGAGGGCTGGTAATCATTGTGCAAAAATATTAAAAGATGAGATAGGTGTTACTAATACTTGTAGAATAAGTTTATATTTTTATAATACAAAAGAGGATATAGATAAACTTGTAGAAGTTTTAGATAATGATAATATATTAAGAGATTCATTAATATAAAAAAAGTTTAGATTTAAATTAATTTTCTAAACTTTTTTAATTTCTAAATTTGTTTTTGAATATATAGGTATATTATTATATTTAAATTCTTCTTCAATTGTACCTATATCATAAGGTGTATTGTCAAAAGCATAATACAAAATTTTTACTTTTTTATTTTCATATAAATAATTATTTGCGGTTTTAATCAATTTTGATGATAAATCAATTGATTTATTTATTATTTTATCCATATCTTTTTTAAAGTTATACTTATCAATATTTATGTATTTATAAAACTTATTATTATGCGAATAAGATTCAATTCTTGATAATTTATTAAACATATTATTATTTTTATATAGTTTTTGTATAAATACATTGGATGTTCTTATAAGTAAGATAGAATATTTGTATAAAAATTGGGCATCAAAAGATTTGTAAACGTTTCTATATGTATTATTTATAATATTTCTTATCTTTTTATCTTTTATATATTTAACTCTTAAAAATGAATAATCATAGCTATCACAATAATATTTATTTAGTAAATATTTATCCAATTCACATTCAATTACTGTATGTGGCTTTATAACAGATTTAATCTTTTCATCTTTAATTATTTTTCCTATTAATGGATGAATAGTTATATCTAGTGCATAATGTGCAATATGACCATATAAATAAGACATTATTAAAGGATCATTTTCTAAATGATTATCTCTTATATATTTAATTGTATCTATAAAAAATTTTCTTGAGTTATTTAAATGTGTATCCAAAAAGGTTTCTCTTCCTACAAAGGTAAGATCTTGACCTAATGAAAACAGCTTTAAATGATTTATATCTATATTAACTTTTAACATGTTTTTTGACTTTAAATTATTATATAATTTTTCGCTCATTATTGCATGACTTGTGTAATTTGCCATATTATTCTTCCTTTTCCATGTTTAATTTTATAACTATTTTAATTATATGTCAAATTTCTTTTATTAAGTATGTTTAATTACTATAGTAATATAGATTGTCTACAGACCCCCTTAGTTGTCTACTTTAAGTATACCAGTGCAAGAGTTAGCGAATATGTTAATACTGTTATCTTTTTTGGTTGACAAGAATATTATTAAGTGATAGAATTTAATTGAGGAGGGAATATTATGGCAGTTAAAATTAGATTAAAGAGAATGGGAGCAAAGAAGGCACCATTTTATAGAATTGTTGTAGCAGATTCTAGGAGTCCAAGGGATGGAAAGGTTATAGAGGAGTTAGGATATTATAATCCATTAACTATTCCAGCTACCATCAAAGTTGATGAGGAAAGGACTATAGCAAGAATTAAAGAAGGTGCACAAATGACTGATACTGCAAAGAATGTATTAAGTAAATCTGGAGTACTAAAGAAAATTCATGATGCTAAAAAAGGTAAGTAATAATGAATTTAGTGGAATTAACTGAATATCTTGTTAAATCTTTGGTTAAGGATTCTGATAGTGTTTCTGTTAAGGAGTTTGAAACTGAGGATGATAGTGTTCTAATACAAGTATTGGTAGATTCATCTGTTATTGGTTCTGTAATAGGAAAAGGTGGTAAGATTGCTAATTCTATTAGGACAATAGTACAAGCAAGTTCATATTTAAATGGAAATAAGAGAGTTAAGATTAATATAGATAGTTTTTAATTCTTTTTATTGCCTCGTAGCCAAGCGGTAAGGCCCCTGACTCTGACTCAGGCATGCGTAAGTTCGAATCTTACCGAGGCAGCCAATTGATAATAATTTATTATTATCTTTTTTTTAAATTTTATTGCTATCTTTTTTTAATTGTAATATAATCTTAATAGGTGATAGTAGATGAGGCAAAGAGTAATAAGTGCTGTCATTGCACTTTTGATATCAGTTCCGCTGGTTTTGCTTGGAGGGATATATTTTAAATTTTTTGTTTTAGTTATTGGTATTCTTGGACTAAAAGAATTATTGGATGCTAAGGGTTCAATACCTGTTTATATTAAATATATATCTTATTTACTTTATTCTTTATTTATTATAGATGGGATATTTTTGGTAGGTAATGAGTTTTCTGTTAATTTAAATTTGGTATTGTTGACTTTACTTGTTTCTTTATTTCCTTTATTGATGTTTCATAATGATAGGAAATATAATATTGAAGATGCATTTTATTTATTTAGTTCAATTGTATTTTTGTCGATTGTTTTTAATCTATTTGTAATCGTTCGTGAAATGAGTTTGTATTTGATTATATATTTGTTTTTAATTACTACTATGACAGATACTTTTGCGTATTTTGGTGGTTCTAAATTTGGGAAGAACAAACTTTTACCAAGTATTTCGCCAAATAAAACTGTTGAGGGTTTTGCTATTGGCCTTACTCTTGGCACTTTAGTATCAACATTATTTTACTATTTTGTGATAGGTAATACTAATGTTGTGTTACTTATAATTCTTACTGCTGTTCTTTCTATTGTAGGACAGTTTGGTGATTTGGTATTTTCAGCAATTAAGAGGCATTATAAATTGAAGGATTTTTCTAATATAATGCCAGGGCATGGTGGAATACTAGATAGATTGGATAGTATAATATTTGTTTTAATGGTTTTTATAATTTTGATTAAATATTTTTAGGAGGTAATATGTTAGCACTTATTTATTTTATATTGATTTTAGGTTTAATAGTTTTTATACATGAATTGGGACACTTTATTTTTGCAAAGAAAGCGGGTGTTCATTGCTATGAATTTTCTTTGGGCATGGGTCCTAAAATATATTCTTTTAGGAGAAAAAATGATGAAACTACTTATTCAATAAGAGCATTTCCTATTGGTGGATTTGTTCAAATGGCTGGTGAAGAAATTGATTGTGATGATGATATTCCTAAGGAAAAAAGAATGCAATCAAAAACAACATGGCAAAGGTTTAAGATAGTTGTTGCTGGTGCATTTAATAACTTTTTACTTGGATTATTTTTGTTGTTTTTAATGGCTTTAATATATGGTAGTCCTGAAACTAAACCATATATTAGTGAAACTTCAAAGGATTATAATGCTTATAAGGTCGGTATTAGGGAAAATGATTTAATATTAAAAATAAATGGTAAAAAGGTAAGTACTATTGATGATGTACTTTTGGAATTTGAGTTGATAAAGAAAGGGGATCCTATTAAACTTTCTTTAAGAGATGAAAAGGGAAATATTAAGGATGTTTCTGTTATTCCTACTAAAGAGAAGATTGATGATGTTGATACTTATGTGTATGGAATATCATTTTCTAATAAGAGAAATACAGGATTTGTTAATTCGTTAAAGTATATGTTTACGAAGTTTGCGTCAATATATAGATCAATGGTAAATATAATATTAAATTTGTTTACAGGACATTTGGGCATAAATAGTTTATCTGGACCTGTTGGTATATATTCAGTAGTTGGTGAACAAGCGAAGACTGGTTTTGCTAATTTAATTTATTTGATTGCATTTCTATCAATAAATGTTGGATTTGTTAATTTAATACCTTTTCCTGCATTTGATGGAGGAAGAGCATTGTTTTTGATAATTGAAAAAATTAGAAAGAAACCAATTAGTCAGAAAACTGAAAATACAATTCATTCAATTGGGTTTATACTACTTATGATATTAGTATTAGTAATTACTGTAAATGATATAATTAAGTTGTTTTAGTGGAGGAATTTATGAATAATAAATTAAGAAATGTTTGTAAAAGTTATGATGTTATTTGTAATTGTGAATTTTTAGATGATGATTTGTTTAGTAAGAAATTGGTGGAGTTTTATAAGAAACATGTTTCTAATGTTAAGTTAGATAATGAAGCTGAATTAAGGAAAACTGCTAGATTTGATAGGATGGTTAGGAGATATATTGAAGATTATAATTTTTCTCGTAAATTACAGTCATCAATTGATGTTTCATCTATTGTAAATAGTGGTGTTGATTTATGTGAACCAGTGCTTGAATATGTATCTGCTTTTTCTGATAAATATGATGAAGAGGCGAATGTAGTGGTAACTAATACAAGGTGGATATAATGAATAATTTGAAAGTAATTTTTATGGGAACTCCTGAGTTTTCTCTTCCTGTTTTAGAAGGACTAAATTCAAAATATAATGTTGTTATGGTTGTGTGTCAACCAGATAAACCATCAAATAGGGGGGTAGTGCAGTATTCTCCTGTTAAGGATTTTGCTATTAAGAATAATATAAAGGTTTTTCAACCAGTTAATGTAAAAAATGAATATCATGAAATATTGAGTGAAAAACCAGATTTAATTGTTACTTGTGCATATGGTCAGATAATACCTAAGGAAATTCTTGATTATCCAAAGTATGGATGTATAAATGTTCATGCATCGCTTTTACCTAAGTTAAGGGGTGGTGCACCTATACATAGAGCAATAATAGAGGGACATAAGGAAACTGGCATAACAATTATGAAAATGAAAGAGAAAATGGATGCAGGAGATATAATATCACAAGTTAAAACTGAGATATTGGATGATGATACGGTTGGTACTCTTCATGATAAATTAAGCGTTCTTGCTAGGGATTTGCTTTTATCTACTATTCCAAATATTATAAGTGGTAATATAAATTTGGTTAGACAAAATGAGGAAGAAGCAACTTTTGCTTGGAATATTAAAAGAGAAGATGAGAAGATTGATTTTAGTAAAACAACAAGAGAGATATATAATCAAATTAGAGGGCTTAATCCTTGGCCAGGGGCTTATGCTATATTAAGTGGAAGAATTATAAAAATATGGGCTTCTAGATATGGTGATAAATTCTTTAATGAGGAAGTTTTGAATGGACAAATTGTTGAGTTGTATAAAGATGGAATTGGTGTTAAAACTTCTAATGGTGAGATAATTATTACGGAACTTCAATTAGAAGGTAAGAGAAGAATGCTTGCTAATGAGTTTATGAATGGTGTAGTAAATAAGGAATTGCTTGTAGGAAGAATGTTTGAATAGTAGGTGATGTAATGTTTAAGAAATTACGAGATTTTAATGAAAAAAATAGTACGATTTTCTTTTTCATTGCTTTGTTAGTTATAATTTCTTTTTTGATTGTTAATGGATTTAAAAGTAAGAACGTAAAAGATGATGGTAAGAAGTGTAATGTTTTATTTAATACTAAGAGTACTATGAATTATTTTTATGATGTTAAAATCGATAAGAATGGTGAAATAGTTTTATTAAATATTAAGAATTATGGTAATAAGTATTTAATTCGTAAAACTGAAAATGGAAAGGAGACAAGTTATTTTACTAATTATATAAATAAGTATATTTTAGTAGATGATGAGTATGTTTTATATAATGGTAATTATATTGTTTCTGGTATTGATGATAGATTTTTGTTTTTAGGATATATAAATGATCTTAGTTTAAAAAGTGAAGCGACTAATAAAAATGGCGAATATTGTTATATTAATAATGATACTTCGTTGTGTGCTGTAAATAATAAAACTTTGGTTTTAAAAAATGAGAAATTTACTATAACTTATGATATTGATGTTGATACTATAGTTAACGATTTCGATGTTTCTATTAAATTAGTAGAAGAAACTAAAAAAGATGAAGTTAAGAAAGATAATGTGGTTAATGAAAATAAAAAAAGTGATTTGACATAAATCATTTTTTCTATATGGGAATATTTTTAAGTATATGATATAATAAAATAGGTGATTTTATGAAAAAGAATGTATTAATTTTTTCGTTGTTGTTTGCATTTATTGATCAAGTGATAAAGTATTTTGTAATAAATTATTTGGAATTATATAAGAGTATTAAGGTTATCCCTAATTTCTTTTATTTAACTTATACTCAAAATGATGGAGCGGCTTTTAGTATTTTATCTGGTGGTAGATGGTTTTTTGTTGTTATGGGTGTTGTTGCACTTATCCTTATTGTTAAGTTTATAAGTATTGATAGATATATTACTAAATATGATACTGTTGCTTATTCTCTTATTACGGGAGGTATAATAGGAAATTTAGTAGATAGAATAGTTTATACTCATGTAATAGATTATTTAGATTTTTATATATTTAATTTTGATGCACCTATATTTAATTTTGCAGATATGTGTATTGTTATTGGTGCTTTTATGATATTATATACCTTATTTGTTAGGGGGGATTTAGATGAAGATATTCACGGTAGAAAACGAATTAAGTGATGTAAGATGTGATAAGTATTTAATAGATTTACTTGGAATTAGTAGAACTAAAATACAAAAACTAATTGAAAATGGGGATGTTTTAGTAAATGATAAAAAGATTAAAAGTAGTTATGTAGTAAGATGTGATGATGAAATTAAGGTTAATGATATAATTAATGAAGATACAGAAATTAAACCAGAGAAAATGGATTTAGATATTGTATATGAAGATGAGTACTTATTAGTTGTAAATAAACCAAGTGGTATGGTTGTTCATCCTGCGTTAGGACATTATACTAATACTTTAGTAAATGGTCTTATGTATCATACAAGTTTAAGTAATGATAATATAAGACCTGGTATAGTTCATAGGATTGATAAAGATACAAGTGGTTTATTGTTAGTTGCTAAAAATGATGATGTGCATGTTTTATTGAGTGAAGAACTTAAATTAAGAAAGGTAAATAGAAAATATTTGGCTCTTGTTTATGGTGTTATTAATAATGATACAGGTACAATAGATGCACCTATTGGAAGAAGTTTATTTGATAGAAAGAAAATGAGTGTAACAGATATTAATAGTAAAGATGCGATAACGCATTTTAAAGTGTTAGAAAGATATAAAGATGCAACATTAATTGAATGTACTTTGGAAACAGGAAGAACGCATCAAATAAGGGTTCATATGGAGTATATAGGATACCCTATAGTAAATGATCCTGTGTATGGAAAGAAAAAAGTTATTAATGATTTTGGACAAATGTTACATGCTAAGACACTTGAGTTTACTCATCCAATTACAAATGAGTATATGAAGTTTAGTGTGAATCCTCCAAAGGAATTTTATGATATTTTAAATTTATTTAAAGAAGGTGAGAGTAATGAATAGTGAAATATCTTTTAGAGAAAAAGATGTATTAGTAATGAAACTACTTCATTATTTTATAACAGAACAAGGTTATAATCCAATTATATTAAGAGGTGTAACTGATGAAATATGGCTTGAAAATATGGATGCTCCTTATAAAATAGTTAGAATAAATACTGGATATATTCATAATGAAGAACAGTTTGATTTTGATATATTTAAAACAAAGAAAATAATGAGTAAAATAAAATTAAAAACATTTTCACTTAGAATGAATGCACTTTCTTTGTTTCTTGATTTAGGTGATTCAGTTGTACTTAAATCAAATGAAAATATAAATTGTATTCAAATAAAAGATGAAAGTGATGTTGAAAATTCAAAAATATTAGAAGAAACATTTCCTGATATAAAAGATAAATTATCATTTAATGAAGAAGGAATAGAGTTATTTGCAAAAATAACTGAAGATATAAATAAAAAAAATATAAAAGATGCAAAAGAAGCAGAAGATGTTTTTAAAGAGAAAACACCTTATATAACTTATATATTGATTGCAATAAATGTAATAATGTTTATATTAGTTAGTATATTTTCTGCTGGTAAAGACAATTTAGAAGCATTAGTGCGTTTTGGGGCTTTAAATAAAACTTTAGTTGTAAATAATCATGAATATTATAGATTATTAACTAGTGCGTTTTTACATTTAGACATAATGCATTTATTTTTGAACATGTATGCTTTATTTATTATTGGAAAAGATATAGAAAATTATTTTGGAAAAATAAAATATTTATTAATATATTTATTTAGTGCATTAACTGGTTCACTTGTTTCACTTGTATTTTTACAATCAAATATTGTATCAGTTGGTGCTAGCGGGGCAATATTTGGTCTTATGGGAGCACTTTTATATTTTGGATATCATTATAGAGTTATGTTAAATAACGCTATTACAAGACAAATTGTACCTGTTATATTACTTAATTTATTTATTGGATTTTTATCTACTGGTATAAATAATTTTGCTCATTTAGGTGGATTAGTAGGTGGTTTAATAGTATCTATGGCAGTAGGTGTAAAATATAAATCATCAAAGTTTGAGAAAATTAATGGATTAATATGTACTATATTATTTATATTGTTTTTAATATATATGGTATTTATTAAAAGATAAAAAGATAAAGGGATATTTGAAGTGAATAAGTCAACAAAAAGTGGACACTAAAAAAGAATTTATTGAAACCCTAGTTC
>ERZ791729.184-NODE-184-length-37338-cov-3.419762_pt1 | contig 37338 bp, 49 predicted proteins | sample MGYA00510043_ERZ791729 | MGnify/ENA primary metagenome ERZ791729 (study PRJEB30046, sample SAMN00715149) | human gut metagenome | study: EMG produced TPA metagenomics assembly of the A metagenome-wide association study of gut microbiota in type 2... | reverse complement strand
CGTTAAGACCTAGTTCATTACATATTACTTGCTATCCCTGATACCTTATTCTTTCTACCAGCGTTTCCTTTTTCAGATTACTGCTTAAAACACAGGAAAGCACAATTTGTAGAATACCAACCAGAAGAATCATAACAAGAATCGGGATAAGAGGAACGTGATAAACGTTCATTCCAAAAATCCCATTATGCTTCGCATAGGAAAACAGTGCATAGCCAAGGGGCAGACCGGCAGCAAGTGCGACGCAGATGGTGCCAACCGTAAAAATCAAGCCCTGTATTTGTAAGCACAGATTCAACTGCTTATTGGTCATGCCTACCGCTTGCAGCACACCGTATTCCTGCTTCTTCGTGGTGATATTGATGATCATGGTGTTTGCCAGATTCATAAACCCAATGAGACCGACAATTGCCATGAACAGATAGCAGCCAAGCTTCATCATACGGCTTGCGTATTCTGCGGTTTGCAATTCTGCGTGATAGGTGTTCAGCTTGATATGAGAAGTATCGGAGAGCAGGTCATTCAGGCTTTGCTCTACAGATGCCACATCTTTTTTAGCACAATCCACCCACAGGTATCCATAAGATGTCCCTTTCGGATTTACAGAGCGGTATACTTCTTCCGGAATGACCAGATAAGTGTCCGCGCTTACAAAGGAGCCTGCGATTTTTCCATGATAGGTATAGGTTCCGCTTCCGTTATCAAAGTTGAATGTAATCGGTGCACCCGCAGAATACCCGTCAGCTTCCATCCACATGGACCAGCCAAAGAAAACATCCCCGTTTTTGACAGCCTGTGCATAGTCCATGGAACCGATATCGCCATCCCCGCGCATCATTTCAAAATCCTCTTGATTTACGATTGCAACCGGAAATTTTGTTCCGTTCAGATCTGCAGAGACGATTTCTCTCGTCAGTACATCCGTTACACCGGGGATGGATTTGATTTCTTTAATCAAAGAATCATTCAGTGGGTTGTTCTGTAGGATTGTGTCCAGATTATTCTCCGAATAGGCTTCATCATAATTCTGGGAATAATCCAGCTGCAACTCAAATTGTCCATGGTTGATTGCAATCCGCGCCTCGTGCTCCGTGTCAATATTCCCAACATAATTAGAGATAATTACAAACAATACACAGGAAAGCCCCATGGTAAGAATCGTAGCAATGGTTCTTTTCGGATTGCCTGTCACATTTGCCATTGCCATGGAGAAAACGGTGACATCTTTTCTGCCTTTTCGTCTGCCCTGTTTTTGCGTTTTGGAGCCGTCAAGATACCGTGTCGCTTCGATGGGTGAAATCCGGGAAACAATTTTCATGGGTTTGCGCAGAGCCAAAACGACCGTAAGAAACGATACAAAAATGCAGATGAGCATAATTGTCAGTGAAAACAGAGGCACCTGATGGTTCTTGATTCCGGACGATACCAGATTTCCCTGCTCCACCAGCCAGTTGAAGCTGACTTTTGCAATCAGGAAACCAAACAGCAGCCCCAGCGGTATCGAAGGAACCGCCAGAAGAATGCCCTCACGAAAGATCAACTGCTTCATCTGCTTTCTGGTTGCACCCAGCGCCTTGATTTTTCCGTACTCCTGAACCTTCTGGGCGATCCCGACCTGGAAGATATTATAAATGACCACAACGGAAAACAGCACGATTCCGAGGATCAGGGTTCCACAAACCACAATCATTTCATAGCTCGGCTGCAATACCCACTGCAGGTAGAGGTCATTGATGATCACGTTTTTCTGGTCAATGCCGCAGGAATCCGCGATTTCTTTTATAACAGGCGCAACATTATTCATAGATACATTTGCAGAATCGCTCAAGGTAAAATAGATATTATATTGCCTGTCACCCTCCGCAACACGCTCATTATAAAAATCCTGCGAACCGAATACAACATAGGAAGCCTCGATGGTATATTCATCCCGGTCATATAAAATCCCGCTGACAGTAAATTCCACCGGTGCGTATTCCGACTGCATGCCGGAACGGTACTCCAATGTTACGGTGTCTCCGACCTTTACATCATGGTATCCCACTGCATCAAAGAAAGCGCGTCCTGCGGCAATTTCCTGCGCCTTTTCCGGATAGGTACCTTCCTTCAACACATATTCCTGATTATAGGGAAGCATTTTCCTGACCGTTTCATCCGCACTGACAAAGCCGCCATTTTCATTTCCTTTCAGGATGCCCTCCGTACACATGATGCCGATATCAGATATCTCAGCTCTGCGTTCCACTTCTTTTAATTGCGTACCATCTGCGGCGATAAACAGGCCGTAGTTGCTTCCGTATGAGCTTGCCGCCTGACTTTTCTGTAAACGAATTACCCCATTTCCCACAGTACTGATGATAACAAGCAGCATCGTGGTCAGACAGATTGCCATCATGATCAGTATACTTCTTGTCCTGTTCCTTTTGTCATTGCTATATGCAATCCTGCTTATTGTCTTCATCTGAAATCCACCACCTGTCCGTCCTCAATCACCAGAATACGGTCAGCGACCTGTGCAATTTCGTCATCATGGGTAATCATTACAATTGTCTGTCCATATTTTTTTGCTGTCATCTTAAGCAGGGCGATTACCTCATCACTGGTCTTAGAATCAAGATTGCCTGTAGGTGCGTTATAGTTAGTACAATATTGTGACCGAATCGGTCACAAAAAGGCGATAAGCCTTGATTTCTCTTGACTTACCGCCTTTTTTAATTACTCTTCCGACACATACACATCAAAATCCTCTTCATTGTAGCTTTCTCCGTATTCTGCCAGTTCTACCCAACTTGCACACTCTATTGCTCTTTCTACATCAATCCCATTTTGTGTTAATGTGTCATATACCTTTTCGTTTTTTTCTCCTATGTTGCTTGCGTATCTTGTTACTTTTTTGTGTGGTTTAGAAAATACTATTTCAATCTTCATATTTTACCTCCGTGCGTTTAAATTAGTTCCTGCCTTTATATGATAACATAAGGGGCGGTGGCAGGTTTTGTTTTGGAGTCCGCCCCTCTTTATGTTTTACTTTCTTACTTCGTCTAAAATCTTGTCTATGTGTTCTACTGTTTTAAGTTCTCCGTTGGCTCTTGCCACTTCTCTAATTGATACTAACATTGCGATTAAATCAGCTTTACTCATTTCTTCGTTCTCCATTGTCTAACTCCTTTCCTGCTATCTCCTTGCTACAATTATATTATATACTTATATAAGTATATTGTCAACAACTTTTTATACTTATATAAGTATTTTTTGCGTTAGTTCCTTTTCTATCTTTTTTACCAATTCCGCAGTTATCACTTCTCCTTTATGTTTTTTATTGATTTCATCTATTATTTCTATCGGTATTTCCTGTAATAGTGTTCCTTGTTGTAATATTACCCCTTTCTCCATTCCGCCTACTGCTCCCTCGCTTTCTTCTCTTCAATTGCTGCTACCACAAATTCGTTACGGCTCTTATAGCCCTGTTTTTTTGCTTCTCTGTCAATCTCCGCTTTCTGCCCTGTAGGGACCGTTACAAGGAATTGGTCGTAAGCCTTTGCATTGTATTTATTCTTTGCTTTTGTTGCAGGTGTTCCGCCTGTCTTTTCCTCTGCCAACTGCTGCACCTCCTTTTTTATTTTCTCTATCATATCACAGGTGCTATACTTATACAAGTATATAAAATGCACAAATAATTCCATATACTTATATAAGTATTTTGGTAATTATTCCGGGTTGTAAATATACTTATATAAGTATATAATAGCATCATAAGGAACAGGAAATAAGACAGACCCACAAAGTCATTCACATTATCCACATTTTAGGAGGTATTCACTATGGAAAGAACATTAGAAACAATCACTATCAACAACGCTTTAGAGCTTGTCAGACTTAAAGGCGAACTTAAATTTAAACATCCGCTTGGCTATACTCGTCCAAGTGGCTACTGCTTCAAGCATCCTGTCAAAGGTTTCTTTGCCTTTAATGGCGATACAGAGCCATATATGCCTTGCGGTGGTAAAAAAGCCTTGCTTTCTATCATTCGTTCCGGCGGATTCTTAAATTTTGATAATGTGGTTTGGCTTCAACCGCTCAACTAAATATCTTTCCGGGGTTACGGTACTGCTGCCCCGGAAAAACACAAGGAGGATATTATGGATTATAAAGAATATGAAAAATATATGAATGACCGTAAGGCGGTAACGGTCGAAAACAACCGCCGAATAGAAAAGAAATTTGCTGAATGCGAAAAGTGGGTTGCTGATAATCTTATAAATTGCGGTTGTGTCTTTACAAACCACTCTGAATTATTACAGGAACAAAGTTTTATGATATGGATTGATAACGGCATTAGCATTTCTCATAAAATGTATAAACTTTCTGAATGTGGTATTACCCCTCTTGTACTGCTGCCTTATCCTGTCAGAATATAAAAATAACCCCCAAGGATTCAAGCCAAGGGGGCGTTTTTGCTTACTGCGTATTCTGTTATTTTGTACTTTCTACAAGTGTTACCACTGCCGGGGTTGCCTGCTGCTTGTTTTCAATGTACGTTGTAAGGTTCTCGTTGGCTTCCCATTTCTTTTTTGCTTCCGCTAATACAGATTCCGCAATCTGTACCAACTGCTTTTCCGTAAACAGGATTCTAACCACGCTCGGCAGATATGCGTACATTTTTGCAACTACTTCCGACAGCTTAATAATTCCCGTGCCGGCCCCACACTCTCCCTCTGCATCCGTGACAAACTTAATTGCAATCTGTTTTAAAATTTTGGTCTGTCCTGTCTTAATTAAGTAAATAATTAAGGCTGCGACCATAGCAATAAGCAATACTGAATCCCAATTAACAAGTAACCATTTTAAAATCTGCATAGTATTTTCCTCCGTTTTGTGACCGAATCGGTCTATTTTACATCTGCTGCATCAACCCAACCGTATACACCTTTGCCGTCCTGTGATATGCAATGATAAGGGTGTGTACCTTTGGTGTTTACTCCTGTTACTTTACAGGTGCTTACTACATCCTTTTCCTTGGCTGCGTATTCTGCCGTAGAAGAGATATAAACCCCTCCGCCTGTGAATGTTACTATATCGCCTTTTGAAACCCCTGTAGGCGTTTTCTGTGGCTTCTGCGGTGTATTCTGTTTCTCTTCCGTCTTGGTATTTGATACGTCCGCTAAATTGCTTTCCTTTACTGCTTCGTATACTTTGCTTCTACGGCTTTCATATTGCCCCATTGTGGCATCTTTTAGAGCGTAGGCGTGTATTTCTTCAAGTCCTACCTTTTCCGCCCCTCCTGTGGCTTCTGCTGCCGTCTTGGCAATGCGTGAGCTTGCACCGCTACCGCCTTGGTTCTCCAAGTCCGCAAAATAAGCAAGTGCTTTTAAGGATACCAAACCGATTTTTACGCCGTTCTTTACATATCCTGTAATATCTGCATCCGCTAAATCGTCCTGTGCTTCCTTTCCGTCCTTAGTTGTTAGTAGTTTGGATATTGCCTTGGCTTCCTCTTCGGTTGCTTCTCTCTCCTGTCTATTCCACGCATCCACGCTACTTCCGGCAATCTCTGTATACAGGGCATCCCCTAATATCTCCTTTGCCTGTTCCTGGTCCTTTTCAACAATGGACTTTAAAAGGGGCAATGCCCTGCCCCAATATGCGTTCCATTGGCACTTACCTATGCTCATTCCGTGGTTGTTGTCGTTTCTGTTTACGCTTCCGTAATTACCCTCCTGTGTGTAGATAATACCGCTTGCGACCTTAACAACCCTTTTTACCTGTGCTGTCGTTACTGCCATAGTGTACCTCCTACGCTCTCTGTGTATATCCAAGGCTTATATATCCTGCACCGCTCTTTAATTTGCCCCAAGTGGTGCTACCGTTCTTTTCCTCTCCAACGATTGTATATACTTCGCCCTGTTTTACCTGTGTTGTTACCGGGTAATTCGTTCCGGGGCCTTTTCGGACATTCAGAACGGCGGTATTGATTTTTACCCTGTAACTCGTATCCTGTGGAGTGTTTGTGGTTGTTCCTGCTAATTTTTCCGTATATCCAAGGCTTATATACCCTGCACCGCTCTTTAATTTGCCCCAAGTTGTGTTACCGTTTCTTACTTCGCCTACGATTGTGTATACTTCTCCCTGTTTTACCTGTGTGGCTACTCCGTAATCCGTTCCGGGACCGACACGCACATTTAATACATCCGCCTTAATCTTTACTCTGTAGCTTGCCACATTATCCGTTGTCGGCTGTGCGGTATGCTGTCCTCCTGTGGATGCCGAACCACCCAAGATAGCCTTAACCTTGTTTTTGAACGCCTGCCATTCTGTAGGGTTACTTACCATTTGAGCCGGGCAATTCTTACCTGTTACGTCATAATGGCGTAATACATAGGAATCAACACCGCTCGCACTAATCCCCAGCATTTTACAAAGAAATGCACAAAGGTATGCAGCATTTTCTTTTGTCTTGTCTGAAATTCTGTAGTTTCCGGCAGTACAACACATTTCAATGCCTACGCTGTTTGCATTTCTGCAAGAGCCGTGTTTATAGGACTTTGCCCCGCAATGCCAAGCGGTATCCCTCAACTCTACGCTTTGGTAAATTTCCGCATCATCTACAAAAAAATGAGCGGAAGCATTACGCCCCGCACCGCTGAAATAATTTGCATTTGCCTTTGCTGTATCTTTTGAATTGCCCGTATAGTGCATTACCACATAAGATACGCTTCGGCTTGTGTTGTTGTTCAGATTGTCGTTGTTACATTTGATACTTGAATTTATCCCGATACCGTTAATTGTATCGCCGATAAATCCGGCTGTTATTGTTTTTCCCATAACGCCGTACCTCCTTAAATATTGATGTTGTTTAAATCAACAGAAATATCCTTAGTTTCCTCCGGGTATCCCTTTTTGATTTTGATAATGTTTTCTGCCTTGGCTTTCCAACAATACAAGGCAATTACTGTAGTGGTCGGGGTTGCTATGTATGTGGCAAGCACCCCGAATTGTGAATAGTCGATAAGTGTTACTTTGATACCGATATACAGGCCCACAAAGTAAGTAAAAAGGACTGCGACCAATACAAGTTTTGTAAAGTTCGGCTTCGGAAGTTTCTTTTTGCTTCCGTCCTGTAGCTTTCTGTATAACTTGTCTTTGTTCGCAATCCTAAAAAGCAAATAAAAAACAAAGAATCCTATAGCAATGCCAAGGATTCCGCAAATAAGATATTTCATATTCTGTTTTTCCTCCTATGTTTCCTGTCCGTGTGCCTTTTGATTGATATGTTTTTCAATCTTCCCTATTGCTTCCGTGACCGGTCCGTTACACCCCTGTTCTTTAAGTCCTTTCAGACACGCCAATACCGCATAAGTGAGTAAGCATAATTCATCTTCCATTGCCTTTATGTCCTCTTTCTCCTGCTCCCTTAAATCCTCAATATCGGCTGTCTGTTTCTGTTGTGCCTGAAACCATTTGATAATCTTGTATGCAACCGCACCAATGGCAGTTAATGCCCCTAATACGCTTGCAATGGTTATAATTACTGCTGAATCAATATACATTGTGTGTAATTTCCTTTCCTTGCAGTTTGCAATATGGCGTAGCAAATCCGCAAAAATAGCTTTCGGTATAGTTCGGGCAGTTATCACATTTTCCTGTGCATCTGCTTACCTCTTCTTTCTTTTCCACCATACCGTTTTCCTTAAACAGGGCGTTAAGGCTCTGTCTAAGTCCGTAACTGTCAAAATGTGACAGGATACCACGGTATGAAGCTACCGAACGGTCCAACCTGTCTTTTCTTTCTTCTCCTGCCTTTACCTTTGCAATCTGATTTTTAAGATTACGTTTGATTTTTACCGCCGTTTTCTTCTTTAATCTGCGGTGCGTAGACCATATTCTAAAGCCTACAAAATCAACTCCCATACTGCACGGTCTGATAGCTGTTTTATTGTTCAAATCTAGTCTTAATTCGTCCGATAAAAACGCTCTCAATAACTCCTTAACCTCTGCTAAATACTTTTTATCGTGGTGGAGTATGATAATATCATCCATGTATCGGATGTAGTAATGCAATCCCAACTCATGCTTTGCGTACTGGTCTACCTCGTTAAGATAAATGTTTGCAAACATCTGTGAGGTAAGGTTTCCTATCGGCATCCCTTTATTACCTAGCCTGTCCGATACTTCCACTTCGTCCGGCTCTTTTCCGGGCGGTAATCCAAAATTCATAGATTCGCAATTTATAATCTTTTCCAACAGGTTGAGCAATCGTTGGTCTTTAATCCTGCGTGCTAAAATCTTTAATAAAATATCGTGGTCTACCCTGTAGAAATACTTTGATATATCCATTTTCAGATAATAGTACCGTTCCGGCTTCCTTTCGGTCTGCCTTAACCAATACTGCAACCTGTCGGCTGCCTTATGCGTTCCCTTGCCCTTGCGACAGGCGTAGGAATCAAAGATAAATGTCTTTTCGTACAATGGAAATAACTGCCTGTAAATCGCCCATTGTACTATCCTGTCCTTAAATGGTAAGGACATAATGAGCCTTTTCTTTGGCTCATAAACATAAAAGGTATGGTATTTCCCTACCTCGTACGTTTCGTAAATCAAGTGATTCTGAATATTTATTAACTGCTCTTCGTAGTTGCGGTTGAAAATCAATACATCATCCCTGTACCTCTTTCCTTTTCTCGCTTCCTCCCAAGCCTTATGTAAATTTTCAAAATCATAAATCTTTTCGTATATGTTCTTTATGCTTTTCATTGCATACCTCTTGTAAATTTGTGCCGTACAAACCTAATCAGTTTTTAACCCTTTCAGACGTGACAAATGTATATATTTTCGGCTATTGCTTACTAACTGTCTTTACGGCAATTCAATCTTTTTCCTGTAAACAGGAACGGAAAATAACCCCTTTAACCCTGTTTGTGCTGTCCTTACAGTCGTAACCGCAAGGCTTCTTGACATAGGGGCAGAGCGGAGCGGAAGCCAATGTTGTCGTTCGAGTTGGAGCGAGGGTTATTCAAGTTGAGAGCGGACGGACCCGAATTGGAAGTATTGTTGAACGCCGACCCACGGATAGGCAACCACCGTAACTTTGTGATTATTTCCCTATGTATTTTTATTTCTGCTTTTCCCTGCCGTTGACCCATTCCGTATAACCGCCTATCATTCGACCGATTTCGTCTACCTTTCGCATCCATACTTCCCAAGTATGAAAATCTAAACAAGGCTTTTGGTTCGGGTATAGGTTCGGGTCTTTTGCAAGTCTTAGCAGATTTCTTAATACATCAACTTCAATATCCAAATCCTGCAATGTGGTTTTCTTGTGGTACTTCTTTTCAAGTCGCACCGCCATTTCCAACATTGTATACATTGTCTTTCTTATATCGCCTGCAAGTACATACCTTTCCGCTTTCGGAAAGTCCTTTAATTGAGGGTTGCCGTACAATATCATTTCATAAATCTTTTCCTTAATATGAAAAATATCGTTTCCGTTATGCTTCTTTTCTTCCTGTTGTATCTCTTCCACTTTTGCAACCGCCTAACTGTAATGTATTTGCTATAAAGGGCGTGCTATCGCACGCCCTATCAGTTTTTCAGTGTTCAGTTTGCAGTTACTCAACAAAAGCGGAGCGGAAGCCAACGCCGCCGTACGAGTGGGAGCGAGGGTTATACAAGTTGAGAGCGGACGGACCCGAACCGGAAGTATTGCCGAACGCCGACCCACGGATAGGCAACCTTTCGCCGTGGCATCTCATCCAAATCTGGTCGTTTCCGTATCCTGTTACTCCGCTATCCGGGTATAATCCAAGTGCAATAAGTAACTTCGGAATAGTTACACCGGAAGCTGCCCCAAGGCTCTTAAATGCAATATTTCTGTAAGTATCTCCACTTGTAGGGAACTCAACCTTTGTATTTACTCTAATTCCTGCGGATGCACTTGCCTGGTCTAACTTTAATGTGCCTGCTGTTCCCGGCTCTACTAAAGTTCCGTCCGGCTTAATCGCTTTCCAAAGTGTGCTTTCTGCCGACATATCGCAATCAAGTTTCATAGAATTACCATAAGGGATAATCTGAATCTCTCCGTCCATAAGGCGTAATCCACCGGTCCACTCCCAAAGGTTGCCGTTAATGTCCGCAATACCCGACATATCGTGATTGTGATACCATGTAGGCTGTCCGCTTCCTGTAAGTGTTCTCTGTGTTTCTCCCTGTGGCATTGTTCCCCTCTCGTAAGGGTGGTAATAATCCTTGCCGTAGTTCGTGTTTCCGTGAGGTACAGTACCCATTTTCTGTGATAACAGGTTAAGGTACGCAAATACACCTGTCTGATTTAAGTGCCAACCCGCACCTTTCTTTTTACAAGCTGCTACGGACTGGTCAAAGTTGATATAGTTTCTAGGCAGGTATCCGCCTAAAGAATATGCACGGTCATTTTCTACAATATTGAGGAACTTAGACACATAAATTACGTTCTTTTCCTCTCCGTCCATAATCCAAAACGGTAATGTTTCATCTGTTCCGCCTGTGATTACATCACTATACTTTGCCTTTGGTACTGCTACCATAATGCTAGGCATCCCGGTATCATCAAAAATTACCTTGTTGTTTGCACCAAACTGTGCTACTGCACCCTGTAAATCGTCAAAGTTTGCCATTGTATTTTATCCTCCTTAAAATTAAATTAACGCCCATAATACAAGCGTACATTTCTTCATGTCGAACGGTACAGGTTCACGCTTTGTAATCGCCTTTCCGTCCTCGTCCTTTTCTCCTGTATCCACAATTTCATATTCCCTTGCTGGGATAATAACCTGTGCTACATACTCTCTTGCTTCGGTGTTTACTCCAACCGTCAAGCCGTCCTGTGTATCCTTGCAAATATCAAGCGTTACCTCTTCGTCACGCTCTCGGTTCTTGATGTTTACCATTAAATCATCATCCCCGAAAATAATTTTTGTCGTGGATACGTCATAGGCGATTTTCTCGCCCTCGTTTTTCTCAACTACAATAATCTTTGCTGCTGCCATTATCTGTTACCTCCCATTCTTCTTAATTCTGCGTAGGCTTCCTGTGAACGCACCGCAATGTGTTCTGCTGCTTCCCTCTGTGATGTTGTGGCGTTACCTCTTACTCCATAAGCCTGTAATACTGCTGCCGTGTTTGCCTTTCTTTCATCACTTTTGATAATTACATTTGCCATTATGCGTAACCTCCCTGTACCGTGCATTTTACCGTTACTTCCTTGGCGGCCCCGGTGTACTCAATCTTGAATCCGTTTAACTGTTTATCTGTAATATGGATTTCTCCTACACCTCCTGCGTCCTTTGCTTCCGCTTCGACATTTACGGTATAATCCAAATTGCCCCTTGGTGTAGCAAGTGCAAGGGTCTTTTTGGAATTGTTAAAAGGGTATGATTTTGTATTGGTAAGGGTTGCTTCTACAATTTCTCCCTGTAATCCCTTAATCCTGCTTTCTGCTGCACCAAGTTTGAGCATTGCAAGGTTTCCGATTAACCCGGCAGATAATACCCTCTCTTCCAAATCGTTAAAGTTCTGTGCGTTCTGCGGTGTTCCCTCCTGCACTACTTCGCCCTCTACGGCTTCGTGTGTAATAGTTCCGTCTGCGTTCTGCACTTCCCTGTAGCGGTTGGAATACTGCGTTACATGGTCTTTCCAAATCTTAAATAATCCCATTTGCTCTATTCCTCCTTAAAATTAAAACTGAATCGGTACAACACGCCCTGTTGTGTACCTTTTAACTTGATTGCTTCGCTCTTTTCCGCCCACAACTTACTAGCCGTATCGTACAACTGTATCTTTGTAATTGTCGTGGTCCCCGACACCTCCGGGGTAATGGAAATACTCAACGCTACCCTGCCGTCTTTTAAGCGTTCTCTTGTTAAGATTTTCGCCTTGTGCATAGTACCGCCATACTCGACCATAGCGTAAGCAATGTTGGTTTCTACAAACTGCTTGAAACTCTCTAAGGCTCTTTCTGTCAGCATTTCTTTACTCTCCTTTACTTTTATTTGCTATAACCGATTCTTACCGCAACGCTTCACTTCGTATTGATAGCTTTCGGTTTCTGCCGTAGTTGCCATTCCCTTATCAGATATTCCCGGTTTTGTGCTTGCGTAAGGTTCTGTACCTGTTTTCTTTTCTCCTGTCATATCCGTTTCATAAGGGTATTGTTCTGTTTCGGTATCTGCTACCGCCTGTATGTCTCTGCTCTTTACAATTACCGCCCTGTCAGGTGCTGTTCCTGTAAAGATGCTTTCAAATAGATAGGCTTGCGTTTCTGTTGTTTCAACTGCTGCCATATCTGCTGTTTGATACTGTATATTTCTATCCGGCTTTGTTCCTGTAAAGTCTGAATCAAACTTATACGCCTGTCCTGTAGTCTGTGCGGTTATTCCCTCCTGTGCTACACCTCCTGCCGTGTTCCTCTGTGGTATCGTTCCGGCTTTCGCCTGTCCTGTCTGATTGCTCGTATATTGGTATCCTGTTGTGTCCGATTCGGTCACAATCTCGGTATCCTTTGTTGCAAATATAATATTCCTGTCCGGCTTCGTTCCTGTCGGTGTAAATTCTGCCGTATACCCTGCTGCCTGTGTCACTACATCTACAACCGCATCTTCGACCGCACCAACCGTATTTCTGTGCGGTTCTGTACCTGTCTTTAATTGTCCTGTCATAGGCACGGAATATAGCCAAAATTCCGTTTTGGGTATCACTATCACAGTAATAGACCCTTGATAATAAAGACCGTCTAAATGAGCCGTTAAACGCTTGTATATGTCAACCGTCTTTATAATCTCGTCATAGTCTGCTGCAACCCTCGATTCTGTCGTATCAAGTACAATACGGAATCTGTACGGTTTTCCTCCGTAGTCGAACCACTCTTCTATCTCACTTTTTGGGTGTATTCCACCTAAAGCCATTTCAACGGCTGCCTTTGTGCCTAATTTCTGATGCACTCTTACGCTATCCCGGATAATCGCTCTTTTCGCTTCTATCGGATAATCGTAATCATACCAATCTACATGGAGGTCATACGCTAATACATCAAGCCATGTTTCCGACAACTCATTTATATTTGCGTATATGATATTCTTTTTTGTCTGCTCTACTGTTTGGTGTAGTTCGTCCGCTATGAGTCGACCTAACGCAACCATTTTTTCATCTTTTTTTAGGGCGGGCGGAAATGTAGCATAAAAATCCGCATCTTTTAAGTTATTCATCCTCTACCCCTCCGAATGTCACGGTGCATTTTTTCAATACCGCAACGCTTTCTTTTGGTATTTTCGTAAATACAGGCTTTGTAATCTCTATCCTCTTAATGCCCGAATCCATAAGAATGGCATTAAAATAGGACGGGTTAATATCCCGCCCCATTTTTGAGGTCTGCCATAATTCGTAGCTTTCCACCGCCAAATCAACCGCCCTTTTGATTTCCTTGGTGCTTGCTTCTTTGTCTTTTGGTATGTAATAAGTTGCTTCAATGTCAAAATCAACCGTTGTCGGTGCTGCAACTATTACCTTGTCTGTCATTGGTCTTATGCTGTCGGCACTTAAATACTCCTGTACCTCTTTTATAAGTTCCTCACTCGGCAATTCTCCGCCATATAGCATAATTCTTATGTCCGCTACTCCGTCCTCCGGGCTTTCTGCGGATACATCACTTATTTGTGAGGATACCGCCTTGGCGTGGTATGTGTAACTACCTCTCGGTCCGGCTGTTGTGTAACTTTCCTCTGATTCTCTCATACGGTTGTAATATGCCGTGTCGCTTTCTTCTCCACTTCCTCCGGCTGTTTCTGTCGTGTTCGTCACTTCCTTAAAGTATAAAAATTCTTCTGTAACAAGTTTGCTTACCTGTCCGGGTGTAAAGCCATTTCCATCCTCTCCTAATGTGGTGCATACTGCTTCTACCTCTGCGTATGTCTGCCCTGCTGGAAATGTTAAATATCCTGTTGTTACAAAGTTAATATATCCGTCTACCGTTACCTCGATTTCATCCGTTATTACATACTCTTTATCAAGTGCTGTTGTAATGCTGAATCCAAGCGTTGTCCTTGCTGCCGTAGGCTGTAGTCTGTATGTATTATGGAATATCTCACTTAGCGAATCCAAGTTTTGCCCTGTTGCATATCTCGGTAAGTTCTGTTTTGCCGATTCGTTGATATTTACCCTTTCCTGTATGATTACACTTGCAAGCCACAGGATAAATGCTCTTACAGGGTCGGCAGGGTATAAGGTTCTCCCTGTGATTTCCTCATATCCTGCTATCAGCTTATTTACAAGTGCTTCCGTGTTGGTATCTACAAACTCAACCTCGGGTAACTCACTCGGTATATTCCTCGTCGTATTCGTCGTATTCGCCATTAACTTCTACCTCCACTTTAGGTTTTAATATTCCCCTTTCGTAATCTGCCGTAAACTCTACGCTTACAATCTCTGCTCTCGGCTCGTATTCTCCGATTTTGTCGTAAATGTCCGCCGTTGCAAGTGCCGTAGCCGTTGTAATCGGCTTGTCTATATAAGCTGCATTTAACCCAAATTCACGATTAAGGGGTATATCATATTCTATCGAGGACAGCAAAAACCAAACATTTTGTATCACTTCCTCGTATAATGTTTTGGGTGCAAGGTTTATAGGCTGTTCCTGTGTCGTGTCTATTGTAAAACTCATTTTCGCCTACCTTTCTACCTCTTTGCGTACTGTTCAAGCGATAAGGTGCTTTTTGCAATCAACAGATTTCCTTGTTTATCGAACCTCTCATAATCCTTTGTGTGTCCTGTGATAACCCATTGGCTACCGTACTTCGTACCTCCGATTATAAGCGTAAGGATTTTCCCCTTTTTCCTGTACTTATCTATCTTGTCCTGCATACTCTTAGGATTTACCCCAAGAAATGCAGATAGGTAAATAGTAAGGCTTGCCGTGTCTGTATCATTGTACTGAAACTCTAATAACGGCTTTTTTAAATGCCTTGTATGTTTTGCGTAATTGGTTTTGCTGTCTATCTTCAAATCGTCAAAGGTTTTTACCTTGTTTGCCGATACTTTAAAGACAATATCGCCAAGTGTTCCAATCTCTGCCATTAGATACCTCCTATAATAAATCCATCCCCCTCTCCGTCCGGCTTGAATATGCACAATACCCATTGCCCTACGGTTGGAATCCAAGGTTTTATTTTAATATCACATCCTGTTTTACATTCCACGGTTGGCGTTCGCTTCACAATCCTTAAATCTCCTGTTACTATGCCCTGGTCCGGAATCTTTACTCTTGCTGTCATATTCCCGGAATCAACCTTACTTACCTGTCCTATTCTTACAATGTCTTTCAATTCCTGTATGTCTGTATTTCCGAATCCTGCCATTTAATAACCCTCCAATACACTACGCAATTTAATCTGTACCTTGTATCCGCCTGTCAAGCTGTGCTGTGCCTGCTCAACTATGTATTTGCCGTCAAATTCTCCGTATCCGTAAACAGTTACGGTAATTCCTGCTACATAGTCCACATCCCCGACTAAAGTAAATTCTGCCGTGGTTTCTCCTTTGTTTCTCTGCCTTAATTGGCACTTTGCCAACTCCAAGGCTTCCGCTTCGCTTGATACTTTATGCTTAAATTCGTATGTCTGTCCGTCCGGGTCTGCCCCCGGTGCTGTGTATGTAGCTTCAATAGTTTTCTTTGTATCGGGGTCTGTGTATGATACATGACATTTTGAATATGATGTATCCGCCGTCTTTGTTGAAAAACTATAGCTTAATATATTTCCTTTTCCTGCCTTAATCTTCTTGACGGATGATTTCTTTTCATAATCCGCCTCGTCAAAAAGGACTATTGTTTTCGATGTAACTTTTAAGGAAATGCCTGCATTTTTGCATAGTTTTTTCAAAAAGACTATATCCGCCGTGTTTACCTGTTCCTTTCTCTTGTAACTCGGGTTGTGGCTTGAAAGATACATCACTTTCATGCTGTTACCCTTGCCTATCTTTTCTGCTATATTTTTAAGATTGGTATTTTCCCAAGTCTTAGATTTCTTTTCCTGTCTTAGTTTTGTGCTATATGGTATTGATGTAGCTTTTATAGTCAGCTTTTGCGGTGGTCCTTGATAACTTACGCTGTCAATTTCAAACTTTCCGCAATCCAACACCTTATCTTTTCCGTCTGAATACGGATTTTTCTGTATTACAATGGCGTGTATCTCCGTGCCTTTAAATGCTTTCTTTTCTTTTATTACGGTTGTTTTAGTCGTTGTTGTCGGTGTTCCGCCCTCAACATCTGAAGCATTGCACCAACCGTATACCCTTTGTCCGTCTTGCGATATTAAGTGATACGGGTGTGCGTTGTGGTTTGCTATTGTGCATTTACAGGTGCTTGCACCCCTGTTTACGGTCGGTTCTGCTGCCATAGAGGATATATATACCGGTCCGCCTTTGAACTTTACAATAGCACCTACTTTTATCTCTCCACCGCCTGTAGTGACCGTTTCCGTCTTGGTTCTTACTGCTTTGCTTGTATTGAGCCAATCCTTTATCCATTTGCCCTCCCTATCATCTAGGGATATGCTTATATCGTCTGTTTCGTCCTCTTCTTTGTCCGTGTAGGACAGGGATAACAGATACTTGGATAACTCTTTGGATATATCTGCACCTTTAAAATACAGTTTTATCACGGTACGCCTTGCGTAGTTTTTATTACTCACTTACCGTTACCCCCTGTTTCCACGGTGGCAGGGATTCCGATACCGTCAATTCAATTTCCGGTAAGGTCAATACAACCCCTGCCGGAAAGATGTAGGTATCTTTATACTCAATATTCGCTTTAATAATAGTATCCATATACATTTCATTTCCGTATGCTTTGTAAGCCACAATATCCCAAGTATCCCCGGATACCGTTGTGTAAGTATTATTAAGCATATACTACCCTGTCCTCCTGTTCTTTTTGTTCTTTCAGAATTGCTACAATGATTGCTCGTAGCTTTTCCAAAAATGCTTCGTCATACTGTTCTAACTGCTGCTTAATGTTATTTGCTTCGCCGTTGCCGTTTACTACAACGCTCGGCGAATTTTGAACATTTATGACGATTGTGCCGGCCCCGCCCATTCTTGCAGATACATTATCTGCCGTCTGTGCCTGTGAGATATTGTTAAATATCTGTCCTGTCTGTGCTGCCGTAAATACCTTTCTGTTAGCAGCGTTTGTAATTAACTCTGGTCCATTCTCTCCGGCTATGAATGTACCCGGTGTTCTGTCCGTACCTTTTGCAAATCCCGGTATCTTAGGTATGTTAATTCCTTTTCCGCCAAGTCCGGGAACCCAATCCGGCACTTTCAACTTATTAAGTCCACCAATTACGGTATTGACTGCCGATACAACGGCTCGGGAAGGGGTTTTTTTAATTTCTCCAATACCTCCGACCGCTCCCGAAAAGATAGATTTAATTCCGTTCCAAGCCTGCGACCAATTTCCTGTAAATACGCCTGTCACAAATGAGATAATCCCCTGTAGCACGGTCATTAAATTTTGTATAATTCCTTGTACTGAACCTAATACAGATTGAACCACCGATAAAATTACAGGCATTACTGCCTGTACCACCTGTAAAATTCCCTGTATGATAGGTGCTACTATGTTCCAAATTGTCGTTAATGCCGTCTGAATCGCCGGAAGCAATACAGATAAGACATTGGTAACAACAGGTAAAATTGCCTGTATCATGCTTGATATGGTAGGCAATACTGTTGATGTTATAAAACTGAATAATTCCGATATAATCGGCAATACATAAGTCTGTAAAAACGAGATAAGTTCCGATATAATCGGCATCAATCCGGCTATAAAATTCGCAATAATCGGAATTACTGCCCCGACAAAATCAACTATGCTTTGAATTATTGACATTATCGTAGGTGCTGCTGCCTGTATGAAACTTACGATACCCGGTACAACATCATTTATAATTACCTGTAATATCTGTTCTGCCACAGGAACTACATAAGTTGTCACAAATGCTATTACATCTGATACTGCCGTTTTTACTTTTCCAAGGATATTTACAAGCGTATCAAATACCTGTACGCCCTTATCCCCGAATATCTCTTGTATTTTATTTCTTGCTTCTCCGATATTGCTATCAGAGAAAATATTTTTAATGGTATCTCCGACACTCGTTATAACCGCCACAATCTTATCAAAGATTGCCAACGCTTCACTTCCGAATGTTTTTTCTATAAATGCTCTGATTTCCTGTAAGTGGTTCTTAACTAACTGGATAACGGTAATAATCGTTGTGATTACTCCGACAATCGGTAATATCTTTCCTACCACTCCGCCAAGCGGACCGAAAATAGAGCTTGCCAAGTTTCCCAACGGTCCAAGCATTGTTTTTATAGCATTTCCTACAGGTGCTATAAACTTCGTTATTTTTCCGAATCCTGCCCCTATAAGATTGCCAACCTTACCTAACGGCGAATTTGCAACAATACCGCCTAATCCCGATAGGATACCGCCAAGCCTGCCACCCATTCTTGTAAATGGTGTCAAAAACAGGTTAAGTAGCTTTGAGCCTGCACCTGTTACCGTACCGCCGATTTTTCCGCCTAAACTGCTGAATACACCGCCGATTTTTGTAAACAAGGTGCTATTGCTTAATACACCGCCTAAAGCACTACTTACGCCCCCGGCTGCGTTCTTTACGCTTGTGAAGTATCCAAGAATACCGCTACCGATATTCTTAAAATTCAAAAAGCCACCTGTAAGACTTGATAGGTATTTGTTCATTCCTATTCCCTTGATAATTTCAAAGGCTTTTTGTACATTGAGTATTCCGCCTTTTACTTCAAGGAATCCTAATTTTGCTGCAAGTCCTCCGACTTTCAACCCGGCTAATGCAACTGCAACCTTGGCGATAGTTTTTACTGCCTGTGGATTTTCCCTTACAAAGTCTGTCACTACATTTACTATTCCCGTAAATTTCTTTATGCCCTCTGCGAGGGTTGGCAATAGTAATTCTCCAAGTTCTACCTGTAAGGCATCAAAGGCAGATTTCGCCAATGTGATACTTCCGTTAAGGTTGTCTAACTTGGTTTCTGCCATTTGTTTAGCTGCACCGTCACAGTTATATACCGCATCTGTAAGTTTGTTAAAATCCGCTTCGGATGCGTTTACTATGGCAAGCATACCCGCAAAACTTTCTTTTCCGAAAATCGTTGTTGCTGCTGCCACCTGTTCCGCTTCGGACAATCCGCCTAAACTGCTTCTGAGGTTCTTTACTACATCTCCGAAACTCTTCATAGAGCCGTCTGCATTTGTAAGACTTATGCCGTATTTCTGCATTGCTGCCGCTTGTGCATCCGTAGGCTTCGCCATATTGGCTAATGCCGTCTTTAAACTTGTACCTGCAACCTCTGCCTTAATACTTGCATTTGCCATAAGACCAATGCCCAAAGACATATCTTCTACGCTATAGCCTAACGCTCCGGCTACTGGTGCAACCTTTTGGAATGTTGACCCCATCATGCTTACATTGGTGTTTGCATTGCTAGATGCCTGTGCTAATACATCTGAAAAATGCCCGGCATCTGATGCACTTAATCCAAAAGCCGTTAAGGCATCTGTCACAATATCAGATACGCTTGCTAATTCTTCCCCGGAAGCTGCTGCAAGGTTCATAATGCCCTCAATACCGCCTAGCATATCCTCCGTTTTCCAACCCGCCATAGCCATGTATTCCATAGCCTGTCCGGCTTCCGTTGCGGTAAACTTGGTTGATGCTCCCATTTCTTTAGCTTTATTTGAGAGTTGGGCGATTTCCTCGGTCGTTGCTCCCGATATTGCCTTTACTCCCGACATCTGCTCTTGAAATTCTGCTGCCTTTTTAACCGGTCCGGCATATATTGCCGTTCCTACTGCTGCGATTGCTCCTATTGTTCCTGTCAACTGCGACTTTGTTTGTGCTATCGCTTGGTTGTTCTTATCTATTTTCTCGTTGATAGCTGCTACTTTTTCCTGTGATTTTTGCAGTTTATCATACTGTTTTTGTAATTCCTCTGTATTCTTCGCAAGGTTATTTGTATCTATGCCCGCTTCTTGGAGTGCCTGCCCCATTTCCTGTAGCTTCTCCGTTTCGTCTGCTGCCTTATCCCTCGCTTTTGCCAACGCTTCCGTGTTGGCTTCTAATTTCTTTTTAAGTTTCTCTGATTCTCCTCCTGTCGCATCATACTCCGCCCGTAGCCGTTCATGCTCCTTTTCAAGGTCTGTAACCCTCTGCTTACTCCTCTCCACTGCGGTCTGCTGTTTCTGATACGCCGATACGTCTTTTAATTTATTCCTAACCTCTTTCAGATTATCGCCCAAAAGTGTAACGGTGCTGTTTGCTGTCTTAAATGTTTTTGAGAAGTTCGGCCCCAAGGCTGCGGTTAATTGAAAGAAAAATTGAAATTGTCTTGCACTCGCCACGTCCTTACCTCCTTTCGGGCATAATAAAAGCACCTGCCTGTGCAAGTGCCGAATCTATGTAAATTTTAATTATTTTCTTGGTTAAAATCCGCCCTGTATTTCAAGGGCGGATATGTTATTGGTTGTTCTGCTGTTGTGCTTTTTCTTTTTCTATCAATCCATTAAGGCTTTTAATCCACCCTCTTAAATCACGGATTGTAAGGCTTATCCAAAAGTCAATCCCTGTATGTGTCTGTCTTGAAAGTAAAAGTGCATTTTCTCTTACCCAAGTTCCGGGGTTTAATCCGACAAGCCTGTTGTTACTAAAAAATCTCTACTCTTATTCTTGATTTTTCCAAAATCCCGAATAGGTAAATGCTCGATAAGGTCGCTTCCTACGCCTGCTGCTCTCGCTGCCATTTTCGACAGGAAAGATGTAGAAATTTCCGGCGATAATACATACTCTCCAACTGCTGCCATCTCATTCTCAACGGCAATCATATCTGAACCCAAAAGACCCTCAAAATCAAAAGTCAACTTGTCGTATGTCTTTCCTTCAAATTCAAAAGGTTTCTTGAAAACATGAGTATAATTTAATCCGTCCGTGTCCGATTCGGTCACATTTACTTTCTTTTCCTCTGTTGCTACTGCTGTCTGCTTTACATCTTCCATTGCGTTTAATCCTCCATTTTTCTACCAATATAGGAAAAGCACGGTTTCCCGTGCCTATTTTCCAAGTGCTTTTCTCACATCCGCTAAGTAATCTTTTCCGTTTACATAGTAGATATAGTTAAGTGGGTCAATCTCCAACTTTTTCTTGCCGTCAATGTATGTAGCATAATAACTTACCGCATACTCTCCGCTTACCTCTGCTGCTGCTGCCGTGGCAACCTTTCCGGGGTTAAGTTTCTTTGGCGTGATTACAAGAATATGCTTTACGGATACAACCTCTGTAGTTCCTTTTACCGTATCTTTCTGCTGCTGTGCTGCTCTTAAATCAATGTTATGCTGTCTTGGCTCATGTAATTTAATCGCATTGTTTGTTACGGTTCTGAAATTGAGGGTAAGGCTCATTGCTTCAATCGCACCTAAAATTACAGATTCAATTTTACCGCCAATGCCGGCCCCGCTGATTTCCTCGGTAATGTTTGAAATTTCCGGCAATGTTACTTCGGAGATACCGATATACTCCGTTGCATCTTCATATACCGCAAACCCGATTACTGTTTCGTCAATCTTTGGCATCCTTTTTTACCTCCTATGCAAAAATATTTTCGAGATAACTTACGTCATACTCTAATACAAAATCAAGTTCCTTTGCCGGACTTGGAGGGGTAAGGTAAATGTGAAACTTTGCCTTTCCTGCTAACAAGTCTGCTGTGGTGTTCTCTTCCTCTAAGAACTCAACACGTCCGCCTAAAATCTTCTCTTCCGCCATTAAGCCGTTAAGCCAAATGTTGATACTCTGTGTTACGGATTCGATAAGTCGTTTATTTAACTTCTTATCAACTTTGCTCCACATAGACAGGATTACAGAGTTTGCAACCCAACCAAACATACGGCTTACGCAATAAAAGTAGTCCGTAACATCCGTATTTGCTGGGTAGCACGCTGTTTCATTTCCCCATGATACAAAGCTGCCTGTAATGTTTAAGGCTGTGATAATGCCGTTTGAGTTAAGGTAATTTGCCTTTACAAGGTCTAAAAGTACCTCTGTGCCGTCTGCAAGTACCATTCCGTCAATCTGAATAGTTTTATTACTTGCTGATTCGCACGGCGAACCTCCGCCTAAATCCTCTGTGGCATCCGTCTTTGACATAACGCCCGCCTGATGTACGGAAGAATGGTAGGTCTTACCTCCAAGCGTATACTTGGGCCATGTAACAAGCTGTGACGGCTGTGAGATATTGTTATCGCTCTTCCACTTCGGTACGTCTGAATATGTCTTTACGGTTGTTGTATCTGCATCAATGATTGCTTTTCCTACAAATAAACCGTTAATATTCTCCGCCTTGGCTGCCATGATTGCAGCTACTTCCGAATCTGTAGAAAAATTCGGTGCAAGGAAAAGTGTAGGGATTACCCCGTACTTAGGATATACAGAATCGACCAACTCAAAACCGCTTGATTTATTGGTTGATGTATCATATCCTCCAATAATATCCTTTTTTGTGACCTTGCTAGGGTCAACGGAATTGAATTTGATATTAAGTTTTGCGTTGTCCGCCTTGATTTTCCCGCTTTCAATGCGTTCTAACCTTAATACTCCGTCTGTGTAGAAAAGGTCGTAATCCTCGCCCCTTGTATATTTTTCCGTAAGTGAATCTTCTCCGTCATACCCCTTTACCTCTACTGTACCGCTTACGGCTTCAAAAGGTAATTCCGTGATTCCTCCGGCTAATGTCTTATCTACTGTTTCCTCTCCTTTGAGGTGTTTTGTGGGGTCAAGGACATTTACCATAACAATAGGTCCGTTAGAATATAATTTGAATGATGAATAGATTTCCTCGCAAATATCGTACTTATTCCATTCGTCACTATATCCCATTGCTGCTACTGCTTCCGCATAGTTGGATGCGTATACAGGCTCATTTACTTTACCGTCTACCGTATGTACCGGGGCAGTACCTACAATGAGGTGTATGCTGCTGTCTGCGACAACAGGCGTTGATACGCTCGTAGCCTGTTTACTTGCTTTCGCTCCGTGATAGTAATTACTCATTACTTTAATCCTCCTTTGGTTTTCTCATAAGGCTTAAAACATCATTGTAATATTTATTTAACAATGTTCCCGCTTTCTTTGTTTTCGGTTTATTTACCGCAAGACTCTCTGTTGTTACGATAAGCAACTTTACCTGCGGTAACTTCTCAATGGTTGGCTTTAAATATTTCTCAATTTCCGCTCTGCTTCCTGTGAAAATTGTATTTTCAACCAACCCTGTGTTTGTTGTCGGTCCGATATAGATAAATCTTTCCTCTGTGGCGTTCGTATTTGCCGTTTCCTGCGGTTTTTCTGCTTCTGTCGTAGATTTTACCGCCTGTTCTGTTTCTTCCGTCTTTGTGGCTATTTTGCTCGCTCTCGGCATACTTTCCAACCTCCTTTACTCTAAATACTGTCTTACATTCCTGTGAATCTGTGGCAACTCCCATATTGTCATTAACTCTCCAACTTGGTACAACTCCATGTTTTCATCATAGATTATTGTTTCTATCGGCATTTGACACGAATAGTGTTCATCTACTACCACATCCTCTAACAGGCTTGTTTCTATCTTTGTTACAAGGTTTAGGCATTGCATATAATTTTCGTTTTTATCTTCCGAAAATGTAACGCAAATAATACGCACCCTGCATACATTCTCTTCATCATCTACCTTTTTGGTAAGTAATTTAAGAAGTATGTAGGGTGCTGCTTTCTTTTCCTGTTCCTTGTTTGGCAAGTTCCCGATAAAGACTAACGGCGGTCGTTCTCCGGGGTCTGTTCCATTTTCCGGCACTCTTGCGATTAACCGCATATCTTTTACTTTATCTTCCGTATAGGCTTTAAGTGCATTTAATAGGTCAATCGCTGTCATTAACTACCTCCGTTCAATATCCTGTCAATTTCATGTTCCATACGGTTGTTGATTACTTCGTTTACCCTGTCCTCGACCGTCTTTAATACAACGGCGTTTTCTGCCATTCTTGGTACGGACGGACCGTAAAGCTGTTTAATCGGATATCTTGAATCGTTTTTACGTTCATATATTCCTATATGTCCGTTTGGCATCTGTGCGGTAAACGCTTCCGCAAATTCTACTTGGCTTTCATCTCTTTTTACTGCTACCTTAACAGGTGTTTTGCCGTATGTTGCTTTCTGCGGTGCGACATTGTACTTAATAAGTGGAATAACCGTACCTGCGTACTCAATGCTTCCTATTAGTCCGTCACTCCGCATTTCAACCTTTTTATATCCAATATGCGAATACCTCGATATGACCGCCGGACTTACATAGTACACGCTCTTAATCTGCTTATTAAAAGCCGTCCGCCCTGCTGTCAATCCTCTTTGCATGGCAGGCTTTAATACTTTTTCGTCCGCTTTTCCCAAGCCGGACAAAATGGCGTGTAGCCTGTTGGTGGTTTCCTGTGATACTTCAATGTCTACCATTTATTCATCCTCCCCCACCAACTCAATAATAAGTTCGTTGTACTCTGTTGTAACCTCGGATATTTTATACAGTTCGTTACCTATCCACATTCTCATACCTTGCCTTGGTTCTTTTTCTAGGTCAGATAATCGGATGCGTACTACAAGCAGCTTTTGGTATATGCCCTGTGCATGGTCCCCGGATAGCATTTGTCGGCGTGCTTCTGCTGCATCCGAATCAAATATAACAGGTATATTTCTGTCTACTCCGTCAATGCGTATTCTCTGCAATTCTGCAAATTCCTCCGTATTGTAAAAAGTGCGGTCCAGGTCCTTATCAAGCATTTCCTTAAAGTTTTTCATAGGCTGCCACCGCCTTTAGCAGACGGTAGCAACATACCAAGAATCTACTTCGTGAGGTACACAAAGAGGTGCTGAATTTAACTGTAAGAATCTTCTAGGAGGTCTACGCTCTACCCACTGTTCCGGGATTCTCGACCCTTCGACTACTGCAATCGTCTTTCCACTTTCGTCCACAACTCCGACCCCACCATAATACATAGAGTAGTTGGCTTCGGTCGATAACAGGGCAACCGCATTTGTCGGCACTAAAGGCTTGTTTTCCGGCTTATCCTTATTCGTCCAGTTATCTAAAAACCACTCATTATAGGAATAAATATCCATTCCCTCTCCCTGTATGGTCCCGATATAAGTTACACCGTTCGGCAACTCCCTAGGCTTGATTACTGCAAGGTCGTAGCGTTCCACATCAAGCAATTTCTGTACTTCCTCGTCCATAATGAACGCTTCTAACGCTTCATCTCCCATAATGCAGATATTGCAGTTTACAAAACCTGTTTTCTGTACCTGCTTTCTCCACTCTTTTAACTGTTTAATCTTACCGCCTGTCTTTTTGTTCCAAGCGTTAGCACCGCTTAATGTTACTTTGTTGGTAAACTGAAAATCAATTTCTGCCTGTAACTCTTTTCCGTCCTTGTCAAGGATAGGAATTTTACCCGTAAATAAAGCCTGACAACACATCCATTCCTCACGGCGTGTAATCATTTCGTCAAGTTCTGTAAAATCCCTCTGCATTTTCTCTACTGCTCTCTGATTCGGGGATTTACCGCCATAAAGACTTTCGCCCGGTGTACGCTTCAAAATATCGTCAACGGTTGTAATTTTGTTCGGTGCTACAAGTGGTGGCTCGTAGGTGTTTGTTTCGTACCCCTCGTTGTCGATAGTCACACCGCCAATCTTTTTATGTACGAATGGTGCAAGCTGTCTGTTTCCTTTCTTAAAATCTACATCAATCTTCTGTGTGTCGAATGTTTCGACATTGCGGAAGAAAGTAGACTTAATGAACGTCTGCACTTTAGGCATACGCTCTACAAGTTTACCCATTGTTCTAGGGTCGTAAATGCTGATATTTGCCATTTTTATTTATCTCCTTTTCTCTATGCTGTTGCGTTGTCTGTATCTACGAGGAAAATACCAATTTTTCTAAATGGTGCTTTAAAGTCTGCTGCCGTCTTGCCTACAGGTACTTCAATCGCACTACCGAAAAATTCGCCTGTGAGGTAATATACCACATCTTCTCCCTCTTCTGCGTTTTCCGCTGCAAGACCGTATACATCCGCTACGGTATCTGCTGTTACCGCCTTAATTTTTCCGTCCGTGCCTAATGTAATAGGCATAAGTTCGTGAATTGTTTCTCCGCTCGCTACTGTGCCCGAATCGGTCACAACGGGAAAATCCCCGGCGTGTACCATTTTAGGGGAATAACTTTCTAACTTCTCTTTTCCTGCCATTGTTCTTTACCTCCTGTTATTTTGTCTGCGGATACATCTGGTCGATAATATCGCCGAACGGGTCTTTATCTTCTCCCTGTCCGCCATTGTTAGAAGCTGGGGTTACGTCTTTTACTCCCGATTTATCTACATCATCCTCACGGTCGTTTAAAAACGCCTGCCCTGTTTTTTTCTGTGCTGCTACAATCTGCATTGCAAATGCTTCCGCACTTACAGGCTCTTCATACTTTGCCTTATTCGCCAAATCCTCGAATCCCGGCAATGTGATTTCGTCAATCGCCTTGATTCTTGCCCTTTCTGTATCTACTGCTGCCTGTGTGTCCGCTCCGGCGTTGTCTTTTGCTCCTGCCAAAACCTCGGTTTTATACGCATTGGCTACGTCCGGGTGGTTCTTTTTAAACTCTTCCAATGTCATGTTATTGTCCTCCTTGTTTTTTCCATTGGTTTTATAGTTATTATTATGGCTATTGGCGTAGCCTAATAATCCTTTTGGTATCGTGCTGAATCTCTCCAAGCCGATAGGTACGGAATTTACTATTACTTTTTCCGCATTTTCTACCTCTGTATCCACATCCGTAAACATTACTGCGGTACAAAAGCCTGCTTCTACTGCTTCCTTGCCTGTGAACCATTCGCCCTCATTTGTCATAAGGCTTTTTATCTCTTCCTCTGACTTGTCTGTAACGGTCATATAGCAATTAACAATAGATTGCTTGATTGTTTCCAACTCTTTAACAATGTTTTCTAAATCCGTTGTATTGTAATATCCAATCAATCCGGCTAATGGGTCGTGTATCATAAATACACCGCCTACAGATATTTCTATCGTATCGCCTGCCATAGCAATAATGGTTGCTGCACTTGCACACCAACCGTCAATTTTTACCGATATTTTCGCCTTATGCTCTTTTAATCGTGTATATATCGCTACTGCTGCAAATACATCCCCTCCGCCCGAATTGATACGCACGGTTATTTCATCTACCGCCCCCAAGTCTTTTAACTCTTGATTAAATATACTTGGTGTGATTTCATCTCCATACCACGAGTACTCGGAGATTTCGCCATACAATAGCATTTCTGCCGTGTTGCTCTCTTCGTCCGGCACAAAGTTCCAAAACCTTTGTACTTCGTTCTTATTCCTCGGTTTCTTCCTCTGTCTGCCCTCCGTCATTGTCGGGGTTGTTTTCTGTGTCTGATTCCTCACGTCCGTTAATATTCTCAACGGTTTGTGTATCTGTCTTTGCACCTCCTGTTACCTCCTTTAACAATTCCTCTTCACGCTTTCGCTGTTTGATATTTTTGTAAAAGTCTGTGCCTGTAAGTTCCCTCGCTTCTCTTTCCCTTGTGGAATAGCCACCCTGTACCCTCTTCTCGGCAGCTTCAACCTCTTTTGTCGGGTCAAGCTGTCCGGCACTCGGTCCCGTCCACTCCGCCGAACAATAGGCATCTTTAATAATCGGGTCTGCAAAAAATCCGGGTGCTTTGATTCTCCCTTTTGCTACCGCTTCGCTTAACCATTCCTCATAGATTGGTTGGCAAAAATCAGCAACAAACCACGCCCGATACATTTTTACAACCTTGAAAAATTCAAGGATTGCGGCCCTTGATGCGGAATAGTTGCTTGAAAAAGCCATAATCAGTATTTCGTATGGGATTTCCAAGGCTGCCCCTATCTGCTTTAGCACTGCAATTACAAACGGGTCAAAGTTTGGGTTTGGTCTGCCCGGATTTACCATATTGGCTTTTTCTCCCTCTCCAAGGTCGATTACTGCCCCCGGTGCAAGCTCAATACTGTTTTCGTCCTCTTGGTCTACCTGCATCTCTTCCGGGATGCTTTCCCCAAACGGTACATCATCGCTTGCACTTTCTTTTTCAATAAACACGGTAAATAATCCGTTAATAACTGCTGCCAATACTTCCGCTTCTGTGTATCGTCCTAGCTGCTTTATCGTGTCAATTACAGGTGCTAAAAAGGGAACTCCTCGGACTTGTCCGATTCGTTCCCTGTTCATAACGTGTAATATGTTTCTTCGCCCTGTTTTTTCTCCGTATGCAAGCACTCTTACCCACTCTCTCGGTTCTCTATCCGTAAATGACAACGGATGAAACTTTGATACATGGTAGGCAATAACCTCTCCTGCTTTGTTCTTTTCTACACCCTCGCAAAATAAAGGGTTTACCCTTTCGTTATCCGGGGTGCTTACTCTGTCTGCTTCAAGGGTTTGTATTCTAAGGTCGTAAACGCTTCCTACCCTCTTGGTTGTTGTCATTAGTGCGAACGAATCGCCACTAAGCAAGGCATTTAAAAATGCCAACTGCTGCAACTGATAAAAATTGTCTATGCGTTCAAGGTCGCAATTCGTAGAATCCGCCCAATGTGCAAATTCTCTTTCTATCGTTTCCTCTAACTCTCTTGCTTCCTCCGGCTCAATCTTTAATACTTCCTCATTGATTGATGCTTTTAGGTGTAATCCAATTCCTATAGTATTGGTTCTAAGCCTTTTTATTGCCCCTGTGGCAACATTTGAGCCACCATAGAATAAATCCCTAGACCTTTGCCTTAAAGGGTCTATATTGTCCTCTATGTCCTCTCTATGGCTACCTCCGCCGTGTGTCCAACCTATAAGGCTTTTCTTTGTAGCACTTGCACCGTAGTTTCCGTAACCACTGTCAATCATACTAAGGCGTTTTTTTGCCACTTCTCGCTTTAATGCCCTTTCCGGGGATATTGCTTTTATGGCTTTATCAATAAAATTCAAGGCTCAAACCTCCTTTCTCCGTATTTTGGGTACGAAAAAAGCACCTTGGATGCTTCTATATCTCCTTGGTGCTTTGCTATTTTATATATTATCACAAAAAATCGGGCAATGGCGGGCAATCTTTTATTTTCCTGTTTTGCTTGTATTTCCGCCCTTTTCTGCTGTTTTTGCCTATAAATCTCTCGGCACAATCCTATACACCCTGTTCCTGCCTTTTTTCTTTGCTAAATTCTCCAATTCCGCCACCTTATTACTCCAATATTCTATCTGTTTACGGATTTCTGCTAAATTTGCCCTTGTAAAGGACTTTCCGCCTATTGTGTATGATTGGTTTATTGCTACCTCGTTTTCTGCTTCTAGCCATATTTCCAAGTGTTTTTTTGCTACTTCAAGTGTTATTGCTGCCATTATGCTATACCTCCACTTCGATTTCCTCTATGTCTTGTGTGTTTTCGTGTTGCCTGTACCTCCGTATTTTTCTTCGGTGGTTCTTTTAGTGTTAATCCTGTAATTTCTATTGCTGCCTGTGCGTAGTTTCTGCAATCTAAAGGCTCATTTCGTTTTGTTTCTCCTGTAAGTTCCCATACAAAATATGGTCTGCCTTTTTTATATTTCAATACCTGTTTCTCTGCCGTAAGACCCTTAAAATAATCCTCGTCATATCCTCGGATGTATTCGTTTTCGTCTTTCGGAAAGTGGCAGTATCCGGGGCCCTCTTCCTCAATCTGTAACCTCTGTAGTAAAAGGGATTTACCTGTATCAACTCCAAGGGTAAATAAATACGCCTGCTCCCTGTTGTTTTTTGTCGGCTTTGATATGTACGGTCTTGCCGTACCCTCATTACCTCCCTTTATTGCAAATATCTTTCTCGCCGTTCTCGCTTTACAGAATTTATATACCTTGTTGGTAAAATGTCCGCCCGAATCCATACAGGCACATGATATTCTCATTGCCGTACCGTCCGCTTTCTTAAATGTCTGCTTTAGAAAATTGTCAAGGTTTTTCCATACTTCCGATTGTTTCAAATCTCCGTATATCCTCTTGTAGATTATACCGTAGCTTTCGTGTTCCACGCCCCAACCTACTACCTCGACCTCGAAACGGTCATCCTGTGTATCTATTCCTGCCGTGATTGCTATAACTTCGTCCGGCACTTCGCAACGGTATCTTTCCCTACGAATCAACAGGTCATCTTTACTTGCTTTTTCGCCCTGTTCCTCCCAAGTTTGCCCCAATTCGGTATTAACCCAAGATTTCATAAGTTCGATATTGCCTTTTTTTAATGCCTGGTCCGCTTCAATAAAGCCTTTTACTATCTTATCCCAACCAAAAAAAGTAGATGTCAAGGAATTAAAATGGAATCCTCGCACTTTACGGTTTGGGTATTTTGCCACATACCGCCCCTCGTTAAAATGTTCTTTCCACTCAACCTCTGTATGTACTGCTCCACATTTTGCACATACATAGGTTGTACTTTCTATTTCCCCGTCTGCATCCACCTTATAGATTAAATTACTCCATTCCAACGGTTGTAATTCTCCGCAACTCGGGCAAGGTACATTCCATTCCTCCATAGTAGAATGTTCGTACTCCATTTCTATACGGCTTGCCCCTTTTATCGTTGGCGTGCTTGTGTCTACCTCTTTTCGATTCCAATATGTTGTAAGTCGTTTCCCTGCAAGTATCAGAGGGTCCCCCTCTGCTCCTGCTGTTGGTGGGTAAGCATCTATCTCGTCCGCCAATAATATACGAATCGGTCGGCTTCTTAACTCCGTTGGAGAGTTTGCACCTGTCATTGTGATACGTCCGCCCGGAAACGCCTTTTTAAAGATTGTGTTTCCTGCGGTTCGGCTTTTCTCATTTATCTTATCCCTTAATGCCGGGGTATCTCGTACCATTGGCATAAGCCTGTCTTTACTCATTGTTTCCGCAAGGGATAAGGTCGGCTGCATACACAATATGGTGCATGGGTCGTAGTGCATATAATAGCCTATTGTATTAAGCAAAAAAGCATCCGTTTTTCCCATTTGTGCAGCACTCATAACCACAACTTTTTCAACAGATATATCCGTTATTGCATCCATAATCTCCCGCTGCCAAGGTGCTTTTTCTGTATTCCACTTACCGCCTTTGCTACCCGATTCAGAGGACAAACGGCGGTATCTGTCCGCCCATTGTGATAATGTCAAGTCTGGCGGTGGTTCTAAGACCTTAAATATTCTGTTGAAAAGGTCAATCGTTTCCCTCTTCATCTTCTTTTATTTCCTCCTTAAACATACCCTCAAAATCGGATAACTCGTTAAGTGCTTCTTTTATTTTGTCATTCAGATACAGAAAAATCTTTGCTTTATCCGTCATTGCTGCCAACTTGTCCGCTTCCTCTGCCGGAATGGCACTTAATCGGCTCTTGAAATTGATTAACATAGCTGTCATTACTTTTTCTATATCCTCTGACTTGTGCAATTCTCCTTTCTTTACCGCAAGGTCTAACTCTTCATTAAGTCTTTTTGTTTTGGTTAGCTTTGCTCGCTCTTCGTTGAGGTCTACCGCTTCCTGTGATTCCGGGTTACGGTCCCTCAAATATTTTATGTATGCCCTGTTGGTTTCCGCCAAGGCGTACAGGTTTCCTTGCTTTGTCTGCAAAATTCCTTTCTGTGTCAACCTCTCCACATTTTTAGGGGTCATATCTAAGAATTTTGCGACCGCATTTTTATCATAGAGTTTCAAAATCCTACCCCCTTAAAAAATTTTGCGGATTTTTGGAAGTCGTTTTTTCGACCTCGAATCTAGGAAGCGTTTGGGGTCACGGCACCCTCACGCCGTTCAGACGGCTTACAGTACCTACGCACCCTCGCCGTCCGTGGCGTGTGCCTGTGTCCGCCTGTGCGTGCGTGTGTAGTGTGTGCCTGCCTGTGCGTGCGTGTGTGAGCGTGTGGCGGTGCGTGGCGTGGCTACTGCTGCCGTGTGCCTGTGCCTATACCTCGCCGTCCTCGCTGTCCTCTGTGTAGCTATCGTCTATCTCTCCTGTATCGGGGTCTACATCATACTCCCCGCTTATCTTCTGCTTCATCAATGCGTACCGCTTCTCTTCCAATGTGATACGGCGTTGCTCTAACTCATAGGACTTTATAGTATCCAATAGCTTTATTATTCTGCCGTGTACTTTATTAAGCTGGTCCTCTAACTTCATTGCTCTTTCAAAGGCAGAGGATTTAATAGTTGTTTCCATAGCCACACTTAGAGCCGGTCCCTGTGGTGTATCCTTGCCGTCCTCATTGTATGCACCGTATGGGTCTGCATCCTCTCCCTCTTTTCCGGGCGTACGCATTTCTACAACCTTGTCTGTGTATAGGTTGCCTGTGGTGTCTGTGTTTAATTCTTTTATCCTTTTTTCCAAATCTTTTTCTTTGGCTATAAGGCTTTGTAATTCTCTTAATGTATTTTCCCCTGTATCAAGGGTAACTGATTCTATCAAGGCTTTTTCATCCTCTGATAATTCATCAAAATACACCTTAGAATATGCCCCGTGTGTTTCTGCGTTTTTATTTCTCACAGGGGCCCCGTGACCCTTGGCGTTTTTATTGCCTTTTTGTCCGCCCCTCTTTTTGGGTTTATTTTCAAGTGCATCATTCCACTTATCTACGCACTTCCATTTTCGTACCTTTGCCGAATCAATCCCCAAGGCTTCCGCAATTTCTGTATTCTTCATTAAGCCGTCTGAATCTAAAAAAAGTTGCTTCGCCTTTTCCCTGTTTTCGTCTTTCTGTCTTGCCAAGTCAAAACCTCCTTTCGTTTGTTTTCCCGGTTTTCGGCTTTCCGTTCTTTCGGAATCTTCGCATTTTTGCAAATTCAAATTTTTATAACACGAAAAGGCAACAGGATTTAACAATAAAATCCTGCTGCCCTGCTTCGCTTTTCATCTTAGTATTATACTACATAAAATCGGGCAATAGCGGGCAATCTTTAATGCAAAACCTCTTTTAAAATTTTGCTTCGTGATACATTTCTATTCCTTGCTAATTTTCCGCCTAAGACCTCTAAGGCAACGCACCTTATATTTTTACTCTGCCGGACAGAATAACTAATCTGTTCCGCTATGCGTTCCCATTTTTGACCCTGTAAGTAAAATCCGCATATAATAGCTTTGTGAATCGGAGTTAAGGAATAAATCTCTTTTGATATTTCCGTTCTCAATTTCTTTAACTCCTGTATTCTGTCCTTTAATTCCTTAATTCTTTCTGCGGTATCTGTACCTGCTATTTCGATTGCAAGCAGAGCCGTAGAATCGCTTGTATTACTTCCGTGTGGCATACCGTCATAGTTAATTGCCCCTGTGGTATCATACACGCTTTCGTACTGCTCTAGCCACTCGCCTGTAACCTTAATATCAAGGTCAATATCTTTGTAAAATTTTAAGATTGCTTCTACTTCCCAATTCTTCATTTTATGCTATCCTTTCTTTTATGGTGGTCTGTATTTTTCACACCATTTGATACTTGCTTTTCCTGTAGCTTCGATTTCTGCTATACAACTGCTGCCGTGCTTCGTCCTCTTGGCTTCGCAAGATTCGCAAATATCCGATTCTGCTATATCGAAAATATCTTTTAACCTCTCTGCAAGGTCTTTTATTTTCTCCATAAGCAAATCAAAGGATTGCATAAATTGATTTATTAAATCGCACGTTTCTTTTTCTGTTTTTCCAATTTGTGCGGATAGGCAGACAACCAATGTAGATAATTGATTGCTTGCCTTTTCTTCTCCGCACCAAATAACGCCCTCCTTGTATTCGATACGGTCCATACGCACCGCCTAACCCTGTAAGTATTTCTGATACTCTACCGTTTTACCCATTACCCATACAGATAAGGCGTTGGTTAATCTACTTTCCCATTCTGCCGGGCAGATATTTCCGTTTTCGGATTCTGTCATAATAACTTTTCTTACCTCTTTCTGTATCATGTTATATTGACCTGTTCCGTATTTTTTACTTATCCATTCCGTAAAGGATAATCCCTTTTCCTGTGGTTCGGGTACATATTCCGGGTAATCGCTCATATCCTGTTGCCCCGGTAAGTTGTCGTTTTCCGCTTCGTCCTCCTGTGTTCCCTCCGGCTCATTCATAAAACTGCTTTCCTGTGTTTCCTCGGCATCCTCTTCCTCTACCGGTCCTTGTGGTGCTTCCTCTGTGGAATCATCATAGGTCAATTCTTCCGTTTCAATCATCAATGCAACAATTTCCGCAAGGTCGGCATACTCGATAATATATGTACTCCAATCCTCCTTAATCTGTATCGCCATTCCCTCCGTTTGGAATCTGTAAATAAATTCTTTTCCATTAAGTTCTAAGGTTTTGGCGATAAATGTCTTTGAAAAGTATTTAATCAATTCCTTTTCAACTGCTGCTGTATTGCCTTTTACTTTGAATACCGCATGGTTTACCTCTCCTTTCAAGGCTTCTTTAATCGCTTTCTGCACCTGTTCCGCCTGTTCATCCGTAATCTCTGCTTTTGGCTCTTCTTTTACATCATTTATATGTAATTCGCCTTTTTCCTCGTATTTTTCGTAAGCCTGTTTCTGCCCCTCTTCATCAAGTCGGCTAAGTTCGTGTGCGGTAGAAATATTGATATTACCTTTTTCCAATTCATCCTTAAACTCCTGTGATAAATTGTTTTCAATGGCTTCCATTCTTCCAATCTGTGTAGTTGATGTATTAAGCATCTGTGCCACAATATCACGGATACGCCCCATTTTTTCTTTTTCCTCTTTTGGCTTATCCTTGTTTTCTTCCTGTAAGGCTTTCTTATACTCGGTAAGGATTTCTTTTAATTCCTTTGCCTGCTGCACCTTTTCCCAATCCGTAAGCTGTCTTGCCGTTGCATTGGTAAATATAAGGCTTAACTTATCCTTGATTGTGTCGGATTCCTTTTTTATAAGGCACGGTACTTTTCTATATTCCTCTTTACCCTCCTGTACCAACTTCAAGGCTGCAAGTCTACGGCGGTGTCCTGCGACTACCTCGTATTTTCCGTGTGCTTCCGGCTTTACTACTAAGTTCTGCTCAATGTGTCCGACCAACTCAATAGACATTGCTAATTCGTCTATGTTTTCCGTTGAGTAAAAATTATCTTTGCTCGGCATCAAGTCCTCCACATCAAGCATAGTTACCTTAAACTCCTGTTCCTGTTCTGCCGGTCCCTCTGCCTGTACTGCTGCCCCTTTGCTTTTCGCATTGAGTAAGTCGTTAATGTTAAATCCTGCCATTGCTCTTTCCTCCTATTCTCAAAATGCCTATTCCTTTCCATTTTTCTGTGTCCGAATCGGTCACAATTTTTCTGATATTATCAAGCGTTTTTTCATTCTCTATGTATCTGATATAGTCCCGCTTTGGAATCAATACCATCTCTTCCTTTTCCTCTGTGATAATTCTGCAATCCACTATCTATACTCCTTTCCTGTATCTTTATCTCTCAATACGATACGTCCGACCATTTCATACCCTGCAATATCTATCATCTGCTTTAATACGCTTACAAGGTTTGTTACTTCCGGGTTGTATTCCCTTTTCTTTACCTTTGGTTCTGTTTCGTGGATTGCTGCCCCGGCTGTGGGGTCAGCATATCCCTCTTTGTTTCTGTATACCATTCTATCCCTCCAAATACTCCTTAACGAATGTCTTATAATCCCTTGCTGCTCCCGACCTCGGAGAATACTGCATAAGGCTTTGTGTGGTAAATGTGACCTCGTCCGCCTTTTCCGTTCTCCTAATATGTGTTCTGAATACCGGGTATCTCTGATTCTGCAAGTATTCCTCTCCCTGTCTGCATACATCACGGTTGTAGAACATTGTTACAAGGCATCCTCTAAACTTTAATTTCGGGTTAAGCTGTTTTGCATTGTTTATCTGTTCCTCTAATTCTTTCATGCCGTCAAATGCGTAGCCGTCAATCTTAATCGGTATAATAACCTCGTCTGCTGCCACTAAGGCATTTATGACAGATATATTTATATCCGGCGGACAATCAATAATACAGTAATCAAATATGTCCTTTACCTTTTCCAATTCCTTAGACAGGATTGTTGCTTGGTCTATATCCTCGTTCTTGATTACATCAAGGTTTGCTGTTAAAAGGCTCATATTGGCAGGTACAACAGCAATGTTCCCATTTGCCCCAAGCTGCATTACATCCGTTAATGTTTTCTCTCCTGTAAGCACATCCGCAAAACTCGGTGCTTCATCATTCCATACACCGCACGCCTTGGATAAATTCCCCTGCTTGTCGTTGTCGATAATCAATACTTTCTTGTCGTAATCTTCCGCTAAGATATAACCCATGTTTACACTTGTGGTTGTCTTAGCACATCCGCCTTTCATGTTAATAATTGCAATAGTTTTCATTTGCTTTTACCTCCTGTTAATACTCTTTGTACTTCCTTAAAGTCCATTTTCTTAAATGCTCTAAGTATCCGGGTGAATACCGCCCCTGCCTGTCTGCCAAGTTCCTTATTCATAAAAGCTAAATCCTCGGAAGTAAATACTACTTTTAATTCCGGGTCGTTTATGATATTTTTGGCTTGTATTACCTCGATACCGCATAGGGTTCTTACTCCGCTTTTGAAATAATCCCTATCCTCCTGTGTCATTGGTATTTTTCCTATATTTGCCATACCGTTTTATCCCTTTCTATTGGTTTTCCACATTCGGGGCAAAATTTTAACGGTCTTGGACTAAATGTTATTTCCCCTCTTTTTCTATTCATTCTGTCGTATGTCCGAATTGTTATTTTTACCTTTGCAACATTTGTCATTTTTTGCTCTTCATTCGGAAGTCCTGTAAAAATTTCTCTGTTTTCTTTAATCTCTTTACATGTTTTACAAGTTTTCAATTCTTTTCCTCCTTTCCTGTGTGTTTGCACACTTTATACAATTTCTAAATGGCTTTAGGCACTCTATAAAGCGTGCAAGCCTGTTTTATGGTGGACTTCTTGGCATATATCCACCGCCTTTCCCGGCTATGTGATAGGCGTTGCAATTTTTCGCATTAAAAAATTACTAAAAACCTGTCGACTTACTGCACGCTCTCTAGTTGGCGTACCCACTGCTATTTTTTCACTCTATCCCTGCTACGGCTATTGGCTTGCCCTCGTCAGAAAACCAGATGCCGAACTGTTTTTGGCTCCCCCAGATGCA
>ERZ791729.183-NODE-183-length-37402-cov-4.314938_pt1 | contig 37402 bp, 52 predicted proteins | sample MGYA00510043_ERZ791729 | MGnify/ENA primary metagenome ERZ791729 (study PRJEB30046, sample SAMN00715149) | human gut metagenome | study: EMG produced TPA metagenomics assembly of the A metagenome-wide association study of gut microbiota in type 2... | reverse complement strand
CCCCCGTATTATAATCTTGAAAAATATACACAGGACCCAAACGATTTAAGTAATTTATCTACCTATAAAAAGTTTCTTCATAAATATACTATTATAATAGAGCAGACCGCTCGACTTTTGAAACCAGACTCCTTCTTTGTTATAGTTGTGTCCGAAATTCGTGCAGACTCCCACAATATTGCTAATAGTCAGTACCTTGGATTTGTGCCTGATACTATTAGAATATTACGAGATGTTTGTGGCCTTAAGTACTATAACGAGATAATCCTTGAAAATGCGATAGGTAGCCTTCCTATTAGAGCCCCTAAATATTTCTCACAGTCGAGGAAGATTGGCAGACATCATCAAAACATCCTTGTATTCTACAAAGGCGACATAATGAACATTACTGATAAATTTGGTGAAAATTTTTAATATAGACCTGTTGTAATCGTGTTATAAATGATTTATAATATAAATGTAATAAGAAATTATTACGGACAAAAACACAAAAAAAAGTGAGGTAAAGACTATGACAAAAGACAAGGTAGAATATGTGATTGTTCACGATGTTAAAGGCACAGACAAATACAACGGTTGCTTGTTGTATGTTTGTGGCAGTAACAGAGAGGACGCGGAGAGAGTGTTAGAGAGAATACTCAACAACCCTAATAGTAATGATATGAGGAATATCGAAATGGGGTACATCAATTTCCGCATTGAAGAAGTGCCAGCAATGCAGTGTTGGTGGAATGACCCGTTTTTAGCAAACTAAATGAAGGGAGACCAGCAATGAGAAGTTATCTTGAAATTATAGAGGAACTTATAGAAACGGTAAATGCAGATGTTTGTATTCCGACAAAAGATAAAAAGGTAATTCACGACACTATTAAGTTGTTATTAAATTTATTATGGAAGTATTCTAATTAAGGAGAATTTATTTATGGAACATTATGTAATTATCAATGAGTGGGTAAATGATATGGATTCTGGACTTTCTGTAATCGGTGTTACACACACATTTGAAGAGGCAAAAGCAATTCTCAAAGAAAGTGCGGTAGATGAAAGAGCATTTGCAGAAGACAAAGGGTTTGAGATTTATGAGGATACAGACACTTTGTTTGATGCTGGCGAAGATGGATTTTACAGTACTAACCACACTATTTTATGTATTAAAAGTGTTTATGTAAAGGAATAAGAAGTATAAACTTTTAGGAGGTTTTATTTATGAAAGTACAAGGAGTTGTAACAGTTAACGGTGAACAAGTCGCAACAGAGGTAGAAGTGGATGAAGGTCAAATCATAGATAATTTTGTGGATGAGATTGTACAGAAAATGACCGAAAATATTTATACCAGTTCACAATATAACCAAAATCCCCTTACAGAAGAAGAACTCTGGAATATTCAACACACTATAACATCGGAAAGAGATTATATGGAACTACTTGTAGAGGGTAATTTCTATAACGAAGTATCACAGTTGTACGAGGCTGAAATCAATAAAAGGGTTAAATATTATACATTCACAATTCCGTACAGCGGTGAAATTGAAGTTGTGGTTAAGGCACACAATAAAGAGGATGCCGAGGATTATATACATAATATGTCCCAGTATGACTTGTTATCATATGTGGAAACATACGATATTGATTTTGATGAAAGTGAGGCCTATTTAGATAGTGACTCGGATGATGAGCCGTCCGGTGTAGAGATTCAGGATGCAACTGAATAAGGAGGGTTTATAATGCGTATGACTGATGGTAGTAGAACTGTTGAGGTAAGTTGGGACACCAGTGATAACTATGGTATTCTTGCAGAAATCGTGGAAGACTACAATTTATCTTCTGCCGAGATATTGAACTTATTTGCAAATGAGTTCGGATTACAGTTATTTTCCGAAGAACATTTTGAAAGTATGTTAGAGGAATTAGGTTTTGAAGAAAGGTGAAAAAATCTTTTTTCGCACCTGTTGTAATCGTGTTATAAATGTTATATAATATAATTGTAAGCAAGATGCTTACGGACAAAATTTAGAAGTGAGGTAAATCAAAATGGCAAAGACAAATGTAAACAAATTTAAGGCAATGCAGGTAAAGGCAGAAATCCTTGATGAGTTGTATGGTATTGTTAAGGAAAAGTACAAGAACGCCTCTCAGGATTATCGTAAGACAGGTGAGCAAGAACAGGTAAAAGATTGGAAAACAGGAGAACTTCAATGGGAAGATGAAGAAAAGACAATCCCAGTTATGCGAGATGTTTACGCTTGGGTAGATGTTTCTGAGGATGATTTATCCGAAGAACAACTTGCTAAAATCTGGGCGTGTGAGAATATCCTCGAGTCCCTTGAAAAGATGCTCTAATAAATTGAAAGGTTGCAGGTATAGACTTGCAACCTTTCCTTTTTTGTCTATTTATAGTAATGGTTGGTACCAGCCTTATATAAATATCTCCACAACAAGGCACCTTAAAAATAATTTAGTACAGCCTTAAAAATAATTTAGTACAGCCTGTTGTAATCGTGTTATAAATGATTTATAATATAAATGTAATAAGAAATTATTACGGACAAAAACACAAAAGTGAGGTAAATCAAAATGGCAAAATTTTATGGACAAGTTTATGGACAAGCACAGACAGTAGCAACAAGACGAGGTAGCCGAAATATCAAAGTTTCTGCACAGAGTTGGGACGGGTCAGTTATTACTACATTATATTATAATGATAACGATGACCTTATGGTGAATCTTTCAATTAGTGATGGTTCAAGTAGTTACGGCTACACACATTTTGATGGCACACTTGATGAACTCAAGGAAAGACTTGCAGGAGGGAAATGAGATGTCAAAGAATAAATGTCCACTTGGTGGAGACGGAACACAAGATTGTACAGGATGCACTTATCCTTGTGCAAAGAATAAGAAGAAAAAGAATAAGAAGAAACCGAGGTAAGTAATATGTTTATGAATTTAGAAGGTATCGTTATCAATATGCTTATGGTGAGAGATAATCTCACTATGGAAGAGGCAAATAATGTATGGCAAAATGTAAAAAGTGAAATTATGGACTCTATGTTTGGAACATCTTGTATGTCCGTAGAAGAAGTAATCGAAGATAATTTAGGCATTACTGTTAAAGAAATGATTGAGGTGTATGGAGAATGAAAGTCGGAGATAGATTAAAGATAATCGATATGGCTGGTGAGCCACAATATGCAGGTAGAGAAGGCGTTATCACTCATATAAGTAAAGACCCATATGGCGAAGTGTCAGTTGAAGGAACCTGGGGTGGACTTTCAGTCTATCCAAGTCAAGATACAATCGTAATTATTTCTAAGGAGGAAAACTAAAATGATGAACTATACATTACCTTATGAATATCATATTCCTGCAGAAGGAGATAGAGTAAATAATATCAAGGTGAGATTATATTATGACCTTGGAGGTATGAATTACTTTACAGGCAGACCAGAAGAACGCGGATACTATTTATCAGTTACACCCGTACACAGAGAAGATAGAGGCGGATATGTAACGGAGAGTACGACTGCCTTTACAGGCACAAAGATGTTATTAGTTCCTGTTAAAAGACAGAGCAAGAAGGCTGCTGATGAGGCATTTGCAATGATGACTACAAGAGCAGACACTTTGGTAGAATTTGTATGCAGAGAACAAGGTATTACACTGAAAGGAGAGTAATTATGGAACAGTGTAAAGATAGAAAAATGGAACCTTATGCTTGTGTTATATTCACAAGAAGAACAGGCAAAATTAGAAAGTGTTTAGATACCAAATGCGGATATGCAATGTTAAAATCCTACGCACTTCAAACAATGACCCAAGCCCAAGATGCTATTATATTCTCAAAAGTTGACGGTGCAGTAGTGGTATATATGGAAGGAAATAAAGATGGACTTCCTAAGATACTCAAAGAAGATTTAGGGTATGCAGATGATTACTGTCCTGGATTATTAAAGTCGGTACAAGATGAATAGTAAGTATAGGGTATAGCAATATACCCTATATATTATATACACTGACAATATGATGGAACCCCCTACACTATACAAAATACTACCATTCTACACGCAGATTAGTATCACATTTTTATGGAGAAAATTTGTTGATTGCGACCTGTTGTATTATTGAGAACCTTTTGATATAATATAATTGTAAGATATGAAGTCTTACGGACAATAACTCAAAACGAAGGAAGGACAAATACTATGACAAAAAACGAGTATAGGAAACTTATGATGGACATCATTGCTATGACCATTAAAGAGTACGAAGAGGATGATGATAATTGGGTGCGAGAAGATTACAATGCGGGCATAATTCACGGGTTAAGAATTGCATACCGCAAATTGAAAGAATCCGCATTTTTAACACAGGAGGGCAAAGACAATGAGTAAGTTCAAAATAAGGTTAAGTGATATTCAGGTAATAATAGTAATAATCCTAATATTATCAATCTTTATAGGATTGTTCGCAATAGTAGGATATGTAGAGAATAACTACACAGTGGATACCAAGATTGTAGCAATCGAAGGTAACACATATACGGTAGAAGCAAAGAATGGCCATCAGTTCAAGTTTACTCTTGATGAGTACGAGGTCGGCGATGAAGTGAAGTTGTATATGAGGGCTAACAGTCCCAAAAATTGTTATGATGATGAAATACGGAAAGTTAAGATGGACAATAACGATACAATGGAAATGAGGTAAAGGTCTCACTATCCCAACCAGCATATACATAAGGAGAGGTACACATACAGTGTGCCTCTTTTATTATGCAGAAGAATAAAAAACGAGGTAGGGCGGTATAGAAAAGAGTTCCAAAATAGGTATAAACAGTAATAATAATATCCAATAATAGTACTAATAATACCATATATAGATATAATACCTATATACAGAATAAGCCACTGACCAACAAGTCATCTGTCCCTAATGATTATAGAGGCTATCCATTTACTACTATTAGTGCTATTCCCCACATATAAATAGGACCCATTCATCTCATACACAAAATCGTTTACCTTAATACACAAAATCGTTTACCTTAATTTACCTTAATACACAAAATCGTATCACTTTTGGACGACCAAAAATAGGGACCCTCAAACGAGCAAAACAAGGACCTTGCCCCATAAAAAATAAGGTATGGACCGTGCCCTGCAAAAGCAAAGGAAGGCGCCAGAGAAAAAGAAAATGTTGACCTGTTGCTATTCTGTATAGGTTACTATATACTATAATTGTAGCATATGTTACAGACAAAACCACGAAAGAAGGAATTATTTATGACAAACCAGATTACAATGACATACGAATTATTAGCAGAGTTAACCAGAAGAGGATTTATTATGAATGAGCATAATTGCCTCGTGTACGAGAGAGGTTCTATCTCCAATTATATTAGTATAAAGATATATCAACCTCGACCACAGTGTAGTTTAGTGGCTAATGAAGAATATGTGCCCGCCTGTTATATTCAGTACGAGAGTTTCTCCGAACCCGGCTATTTAGAATGTGACTGGAAAAGAACCGAGGAGGGGTATGTAGCAGAGGCAAACTTATTAAGGTATTTGGATGAAAAGCATATAGGATAATTCACAGACCAGGCCAGTTAATGTGCCTGGTTTATTTATAGGTTTATGTATTGGTTGGTACCATCCAAATTTGGCAGCCCATATATGTGCGTATGGAGAAAAGGTGTCGGTCAGTGTGTCCTGCCCGTTGAGAGACTGATAGCACATAAAAATCTACAACTGACCCGCGTGTTTCATACAAGGTTGGCACCGACCTTTGGCGTGTATGCAATGAATTATCACACATTTTTCGTCTTTATACTATTATATGTACACTCAAAAAAAATATAAAAAAATTGAAAAAAATATAAAAAACCCATTGACTTTTCGTGTTATAAATGTTATAATGGTGCCAAGATAAGACGAAAGCGTGTTATCTGTATTAAAATACCTGGCACCCAGGGAAAAGGGTAAGGACAATAACTATGAAAACGACAACCAAGACCACAACGACAACCAAGACAACCAAGACCGCAGAAAAGGCAACTGGCAAAAAAGCGCCTGCAAAAAAGTCCGCTCCAAAGCCTGCTCAGGAAAAGGCAAAAAAGGTTACTTTCTCCGAGCGCCGTGACCTCCTTATGAAGGATATCAAAGTTACCAAATCAATCACCTTTGAAACCGAGTCCACAGCAGTAAAGAAAGCCGATTCCGCAATGATTCTCCACGATAATGCGGTAATGTTAACCCTTGTAAGCGAGGAAACCAAAAAAGCGTCCAGAGTCCTCGAAATCTGGCTCCATACGAAGAGGAACGACCTCTGCATATCCAAAGCCCTTTTTGATAAGGTTACTGAGGATAACGCTGACCTGAAGGAGTACCGTAAGTATATCGATACCAAAGCCAAGGGCAGTAAATACCTCATCAAACTTGCCGACGATGCAACCACGAAGGACTTTACAAACCTTTTAATCAAGGCATTATAAGAGCGACAACGGGCCCGCCAAAGTGCGGGCTCGCAACGCATACAATCAACAGTAAAGGGCCCCGTCAATCGCAACTGTGCACTGACGGGGCTCGACCTCTGGGCCAGTTTCTCTAAAATACATAACAGGCCATCCCATATAATAACTTGGGGTGGTCGATTTTTTATACCGGTTTGTGGTATAATAAACTTGCGGACAAGGGGTGGACTGAACCATCGATGGTCAATTTTTAAAAATTGGCTGCGTTCATAATAAACTGGGATGGTCAAACGACTTGACAACTGCAAAAAATTACAATATAATAATAGTTGAACTGAGGAGGTGAGGCCCGATGGCCAGTAATTTATTGCGAACATCTAAAAAACTAGTGTCTGCACTAAATACTAGGGATTATAAACTGACTATAAGCACAAAACAGTTTATAGGGGTAGAAGGTAGACCTCATACTATGTATGGCGTGAATAACGCTACTTGGGATGACGAGAAAAGGAAGTACATCAACAGAGAATTATATAGTTCCACCTCATTGGTAAGGATTGTATTGTATTTAAGAGATATGTGGTTCCGAGAAAATGGCTGGGAATTGCCTACAGACCAAGAGAAATGGAATGAAATTAGAAAAGGATTAGAGGAGAAGTCAAATGGGTAGTACAGGCAGAGGCGCTTATGCGAAGAAAAAGTCACCGAGACTTGATGATGATACATTCGGCATTAAGGGCGCAACAGCATTTAAGGGCAAAGTACCTGAAGGTAAGGGGTTAGACCCAGTTGGCCCTAACAAAATTACACTCAAAGTACCTGCGAAGAACAACGACAGTGTGTTATTCCAGTTCAAATTGAGTAAAAATAACAAACTTATGACTATTATAGGCTATAAGAATGGTGTGCCAGAGGTCAAATGCAAGGTACAAGTTGATGCTGGACAACCCTCACTCGACAGAGTTATTGCTCTCGGCTCTAAAGCGGAGAAAATTCAGGCTACTAAAATGAAGGATTTGTTTGTAAAGTCGACCAACATCAAAGAAAATCAGTTGGGTGCCATTGCAAACAAGTTAATTCAAAAGAAGAAAGTTAGAGAAGGTGAATAATTATGGCGAAAAAGGCACAGGATTATGTTGATTTTGTAAATAAAGTAGGTCACGCAAGTTTTGAAGGCGTAGATATGACTCACGACGGTTATCCGTTGTCTGCAAAGGAGTCAAAATTCATTGATATGTTCTTGGTTACAGGTGATGTAAACAAGTCATTAAGAGAGGCAAAACTTCAAATGCGTTCAATTGCAGGTAAAGACTACATTACAGACGAAATTACCTACAGACTTGACCAGTTGAAGAAAGTTACAATCGCCGATGCGGATGAAATTATGCAGTATTTCACAAAAGTTATGCGTGGCGAAGAAAAAGACCAGTTTGGACTTGATGCTCCGTTGAGTGAAAGAACAAATGCGGCGAAAGAACTCGCAAGAAGAATCGTTGATGTTGCACAGGATGTAGATACATCGGTACCAGAGATTAAAGTTACACTTAATTGGGAAGGTATGTAATTTATGGCGAAACGAAAACAGGTACAATCAGTACCTGAAATCGAAATTCCGATGAAAGATGTCATTATACCTATGTATAAAGATGTTTTGAAGGATGTTTTGTCACATAACCACACTCACTATGTATTTTCAGGCGGTCGTGGTAGTACAAAATCATCATTCATTTCGGAAATTATCCCACTACTTTTGTTACAGAACCCAAATATTCATTGTGTTGTATTCCGAAAAATCGGCAACACAATGAAAAACTCTGTATGGTCACAGGTAGTATGGGGCATAGATAGACTAGGACTTACTCCATTGTTTCATATTCCGAAAAGTATATCAAATCCTATTGTATTTAAGCAGACAGGACAACAGATATTATTTATGGGTCTTGATGACCCTAACAAGGTTAAGTCTGTAAAATTACCGTTCGGCTATATTGGTATTACTTGGTTCGAAGAACTTGACCAATTTTCAGGTGAGGCTGAAATTCGTAAAGTCTTACAGTCAACAATGCGTGGTGGCTCAAAGTTTTGGGACTTTCGTTCTTTTAACCCTCCTATTAGCAACTTGAACTGGGCAAATCAGTACGCAATTGATGCCCTTTCTAGGCAAAATACACTTGTTACAAAGAATACATATTTAGATGTTCCAGAAGATTGGCTAGGTGAGGCGTTCATCGAAGAGGCTTTGGACCTTAAAGAGACTAACCCGAAAGCGTATGAACACGAATATCTCGGAGTGCCTGTCGGCACAGGAGGTAATGTGTTTGAAAATGTTGAACCTCTATATATGAGTGATGAGTTTATTAGCCACTTTGATAAAGTGTACAACGGCATAGACTGGGGTTGGTACCCAGACCCGTTCGCATTTATCAAGTGCTATTTTGACATAAGCCGCAGAAACTTATACATATTTGCAGAATATAGGGCAAATAAAATGAGTAACCGTAATACTTTTGATGCTTTGTACAAACAGTCACAGTTGTATAGTCAAGAGTCGGTTGCCCCAACGCCTAATGGAGAATCTTTCATTAGACAGAGGCATTTTATGGAACCTGATGAAATCGTTACTGCCGATAGTGCAGAACCTAAATCAATCTCGGACTATAAGTCTTATGGTGGCTACGGATGTAGAGGCGCAGAAAAGGGCGCAGATAGTGTTACATACTCAATGAAGTGGCTACAATCATTGAACCACATTTACATTGACCCTAAAAGATGTCCTGAAACACTTAAAGAATTTGTTGAATACGAATATGAAAGAGACAAGGACGATGAGATTATTAGCGGATATCCAGATGCGAATAACCACAGTATTGACGCGGTTAGATACGCTCTTGAAAGAGTATGGAAGAGAAAGGGTAAATAAGGTGATTATATGGAACTTATGAAAACATTGACAATATCTTTATGACAGAAGAAAGAGCAAAATTGTTCAATAAGGAATAACTTATGGGAAGATTTCAAAATGCAGAATGGGCAATATTTGAAGGAGTTGGAGAATACGATGTACCAGAAATTTATCCAACATTAGATATTCCATCAGTAGATAGGTATATAGAATTTGACTACTGCAAAAGAGTTAGAGGTGACCGCAGTAAAATTGCGGTTCACTTCTTTGAAGATGATTATAAGTTTGAACGAGTGTGGACAAACCCTAATAGATATGGCGAAATGTTAAAAGAATTTGCCTTTATTATAGGACCTGACTTCTCACAATACATAGATTTTCCAAAATCTGTACAAATTTATAATCATTATCGTAATAATTGGCGTGTAAAATATTGGCAAATATGTTACAATATGAATATAATACCGACAGTTATGTGGGGAAATGAAGATTCTTACGACTGGTGCTTTGATGGATATCCTAAAAATAGCATAGTTGCAGTTAGTAATGTAGGTCTATGCCAAGACAAAGATTTGAAGAAAATGTTCCTTAACGGATATAATGAAATGTTGAAACGCTTAAACCCTTCTAAAGTGTTGGTATTCACTCGAAATTTTGAGAAATTACCAGGCAATGTTCAGTATGTTCGTTGGGAATTACATAAAGGAGACCAGTTAGATGGGAACAGGTAGATACAGTAGTAAACATACAAGTGCATTGCCTAAAGGCGTTAGAGATATAACAAAAGACACCGAAAATATGAAAGTCAAATCGTTTAGACAGTTATCCATAGACGATGCGGCAAATACATACAACGATGCAAGAATGGCCGTTATTGATTCAAGCATCGCACGAGATTTGACTAACAATGGTTTAAACGATACTGCATTACAATTTCTTATAAACAAACTTGATATGCACGAACCTGGAGTAGTTTTGCCAGATAGAGATTTTGATACGCAAGCAAAAACAGAGGCTCTCGATGGAGTGTTGTTGTATAGAGGTTCTTCGGAAAGGGCTATACAAAATATTATGTACGGGGATAAGATGTACATAGGAGAAGGTATTCACGGTGACGGTCTTTATCTATCTACTGATAAAGGCACTGCTCGTGAATATGCATTATATTCAAGTAAGCCAGACACTGTTACAATGTATATTGATAAAAGTTTAGCAAATGTTGTAAAGGAAGATACACTGCGTAGAATGTTATCATCCGAGCCTGCACATATTAGAAATAGTTTTAGAGGTGACACTGGGTTGTCTGCATATGGCATATACAAAGGCTATAATGTAATATGGGTTCCAGGAGGCAACGGCTTTAGTCCTTACCGTAGTGGAGGAGAAGATTATTATGTGCCACTAACCCGTAGAGTTTTAGTTATGCGAGAACACTCAAAGATAAAATAATTTAAGGAGGAATATATCTTATGGCAACAGATACAAAAAATGCAATTAAGAAAAAGGTAAAACCTATGACATCTGCGGATGTGAAAGAGCAGAAAAAAATAGATAAAGCCTTTATGAACCATCAACCAAAGAAAAAGAAATGAGGTGTTCTAAATGTTCAGTGATATTTGGAACAAGATTAAGGAGTTGGTACAAAAAATGATGCCCAAGAAAAGTATCGAAAATGTTTTACACATCACACCGATGATTTCGGACAGAATGGCAGATGCTATTCAGTTATGGTCCGATATGTATGAAGGAAACTCACCGTGGTTGAGAGAGCCTACATATGATAATCCTGTGCGTATTGTGTCTTTAGGATTACCAGCACTTATCGCAAGTGAAAAGGCTAGAATGGTAACTCTTGAAATGAAAAGTGAAATCACTGCTCCTATGCAGACAGTTGATATGCAATCTTCGGTTGATAGTAATTTGACTACACAAGAGTCTCCTTCAATTGGAGGTTCTACAAATACTGCACCTACAGATGTCACATCATCTACTCCAGTTGATACTATGAGCATAACTCCATCTACTGCATTTCAGCAGAGAACAGAAGAAATTCCTATAGGTCCTACTGAAAGAGCGGACTTTTTGAACAGACAATATCAAAGGGTGTTAAAGCAAATTCGTAGACAACTTGAGTATGGTATTGCTAAAGGTGGTCTCGTAATTAAACCATATATTAAAATGTATGATACTGCTAAACAAAGCACATCTCCTGATAGTGATAAAACGCAAAATATTGCGTTGCAAGACAGTTCAAACAGTGTAGCAAATAAAGATGTTAGTAAGAATAAAAATGCTCAAAATACACAATCTTCAAATCATTTAAGTTACGACCAAAATCTTGATATTGCAGAGATTGAATTTGATTTTATTCAGGCAGACAGATTTTTCCCATTGTCATTCGATGCTAATGGTAAAGTTGTCGAGGCAGCTTTCATACAGACTAAAGTAAATAAGGCAAAAGAGCGTGTATATATAAGACTTGAGTACCACAAGTTGGATAAACGCAAAGTAATAGTTCAAAACCTTGCTTTTGAAAGTACAGATATGAGCCTTGCAAATTCAAATAACATTAAGTCTGCATCAAATCTTGGTAATGCTATTCCACTCAAAGCAGTTCCAGAATGGGCAAACTTACAGCCTATAACAATTATCGAGGATGTAGATAGATTGTTATTTGCATACTTTAGGATGCCTGAGGCAAATACTATTGACCCATATTCACCTCTTGGCGTATCCGGTTATAGTAGAGTTACTCAACTGATTAAGGATGCAGATATGCAGTATAGCAGACTTCTTTGGGAATTTGAAGGCGGCGAACTTGCAATCGATGTTGACAGAGACGCCCTAAAGTTCATCGAAGAACCAGATGGAAAAACACATTCTGTACTTCCTGAAAAGCAACAGCGTTTGTTTAGAAAAGTTGACCTTAACAATGAAGAAACATACAATGTATTTGCTCCAGCCCTTCGTGACACATCTCTCACTCACGGCCTTAACACAATTCTTATTAGAATTGAAGATGCCTGTGGATTAAGTAGAGGCACATTGTCCGAAGTAACTACTCAAGAGGCAAAAACTGCTACTGAATTGAAAATCCTTAAACAGAGAAGTTTTGCCACAAATGCAGATATTCAAACTGCATTACAGGATGCACTTGAAGATATGATTTATGTAATGGATGTGTATTGCACACTTTACGAAATCACACCTCCCGGTGAGTATAATACTTCGTTTGAATGGGACGACTCAATCATTATTGATAATGAGTCCGAACTCTCAAAGAGAATTACACTTATGCAGAACGGACTTGCATCTAAACTTGAGACTCGTATGTGGTACTTTGGTGAAACTGAAAACCAGGCAAAACTTGCACTTCAACAGATTGAGGAAGAATCAACACAGGCAATGATACAGAATATTCAAGCAGAAAAGATGAAAGCGGGCATAGGTGGTCAAGGCGGTGCTCCTGAAGATGAAGAAGAAGTTGAAGATGAAGAAGGCAATAAAGGTCCAATCAAATCTCCAGCAGATAAAACATCGGACAAAAAGAGCAAAGGCAAACAAGCAGATAGCCTTAAAGCACCAACTAAAAGTAAAGATGCAAAAAGTGTGAAAAATGCCTAACTTTTTTACCTAAAAGTATTTACAAATACAAGAGTATGTATTATAATAACAGTGGGCAGACTTAATGGTTCAGTCCCCTTAATTGAGCGCCCAGTGAGATAATATCAAATCTGGGTGCTTGTTAAAGAGATTTTATTTAGGAGTTTAGTAATGAGTGAAGGACTTATAGTAGGTATATTATCAGCGTTAGTGTCACTTATAGGCATTATCACAACATCGAAATCTACAAGAGACCAAGTAACCCATAAACTTGACACAAACCAACAAGTCACCAATACAGAGATTAAACATATTAAAGAATCCATAGTAGAGATGAAAGAGGATATTAAAATTCATAACCACTATGCTCAATTGTTCGATAAAAACATTCCAGTAGTTAAAGAAAGAATAGAGGCAGTCAATCAAAGAATTGATGATATTTACGGTAAAAAATGATATTAGCAGAAATGCTTTTATTATATGTTGAACTACACAACATTTAAAAGGGTAGTACAATCAACGCAGATTGAGAACTGCGGATTTACAAATTAAAGCAGATTTAAAGATTGTAGGAGGAAGACAATGAACCTGAAAGACATTTTTGACAAGGCAGAGAACGGTGTACTTTCTTACGAACAGTTGACTGCCGCAATCGCAGAAGGCAAAGGAAAGTTTGTTGACCTTAGTGAAGGCGGATATGTGGACAAGCAGAAGTACACAGATGACCTTGCAGCCCGAGACACCCGTATTACGACTCTTGATGACACACTCAAGACAAGAGATGCGGATTTAGCAAACCTTAGAACACAACTTGAAAATGCAGGAACTGATGCAACTAAACTTAATGACCTCAATACACAGTTAAGTGATTTGCAGAAAAAGTATGATGACGATACTGCGGCATATAAAAAGAAACTTCAGGACCAGGCTTACAAGTATGCAGTTAATGAGTTTGTAGACAAGCAGAAGTTTACTAGCCAGGCGGCTAAAAGAGATTTCATTGCAACTATGATGGCAAAAGAGTTCAAAATGGAAAACGATGTTATCATCGGTGCAACAGATTTCGTAAATGCCTACACAAAAGACAATGCAGATGCTTTTGTTAAGGAAGACCCAAATGCTGGTAATCCTCCTGCTCCAAAACCTCACTTTGTAGACCCAACAAGTCCACAAGGTAATCCGTCAGGTGGAGATACAACACCTTTCAAATTTAATTTTACAGGCGTGCGTCCTCACGATGACAAATAATTTGAATTTCAAAGGAGATTATTAAAATGGCAGAACTTAATTATGCTACTTCTTACCAGAGAGCACTCGAACAGGCATATCCTTACGCTCTCTACTTCGGTAAACTCTACAGCACACCGAACAACGGTCGTTTCCGCTGGATTAACAGCAAAACCATCGAAATTCCGTCTATCAGCACAACTGGTAGAACAAATGCAGACAGAGATTCAATCGGTACTGCACAGAGAAACTACAACAATGCTTGGGAGACAAAGACTCTCGTAAATGAGAGAAAGTGGTCAACACTTGTTCATCCTAAGGACATTGACCAGACAAATATGGTGGCATCTATTGCTAACATTACTCAGGTGTTCAACGAGGAACACAAATTCCCCGAAATGGACGCTTACACAATCTCAAAAATCTACCACGATTGGACAACCTCTGTTGTAGGTGATGCCGCTCACGGTGCTTACACAGGCAAAGTTGCTGATAAGACGGCAATCACAGTTGCAAATGTACTTTCAATCTTTGACGATATGATGCTCAAAATGGACAACGCTCGTGTTCCTGTTACAGGCAGAGTTCTCTATGTAACTAATGAGGTTAAATCACTTCTCAAGAACGCAGAGAAAATCGAGAGAGATTGGGATGTTCAGTCTGGTATGGATAGCATCAACAGAGTTGTAAACAGACTCGATGAAGTTGAGGTTATTGGTGTACCTGCAGAACTTATGAAAACAAAGTATGACTTCTCCGACACAAATGGTTGGAAACCGACAGGAGATGCAGACCAAATCAATATGTGTCTTATTCTTCCTACGGCAGTTATTACTCCTGTTTCGTACACATTCTCAAATCTTCAGGCACCTACTGCTCTTACAGAAGGTAAATACTACTACTATGAAGAATCCTTTGAAGATGTATTTATCCTCAACAAGAAAGCAGATGCTATCCAGTTTAATATTACTGCACACGGTTAATCTATACGCAGTAACTAAACTCGTTTAACCCTCCAACATTTCCGGTGCAGTGATTATATTGTGCTGGAAATGTTGAAAGGCTATAAGTTGAGAATGTAAGGAGAAATATTATGGCAAGAGTAGAAAGAGGAAATGTAGTCCTTAATGTAGATGACGATGCAGTTCAACACTACTTGAACTTAGGCTACAATCTTACAGACAACTATGGTAATGTTCTCAAGCGTTCAATCCCTACAAGTTTAGGTGAACTTCAAGCGGCATATGTTGAGCATACTACAAAGATTGCCGAACTTGAAGATACAGTGGCAAAACTCACTGCAAAAAACGCTGAACTTGAGGCGATGTATAAAGCACCTAAGCAAAATGCTACAAAAAAGGCTACAAAAAAGGCCACAGAATAACTTGAAGGAAGTGACACTATGTATTTAACCTATGATGAATATACAAAAAATGGTGGTACATTAGATGCCACTACATTCGAGAATTTTGAGTTTGAAGCCTCAACGATTATCAATTACAGAACATTTAACAGACTTAAGGATATAGAAGAAGTTCCTGAAGAAGTGAAACGCTTGACCAAATACTTAATTGATTTGGCACAAAAGAAAGCAGACTCACTTTCATTAGGAAATGCAGGAGACACTACTACAAGTAATGCCGGGTCATATATTAAGAGCCAGTCAAATGACGGTGTTTCAATCACATATGGTGGAATGTCATCCGTTGACTTGTACAAAATGTGTGAGGTTGATGCACATAAGGCAATCGACAGATACTTGGTAGATGTTACAGATTCACTAGGAAGAAAAGTGTTATATAGGGGGTTGTATCCAGGTGAATAATTATCCTGTATGGTGGGACCAAACAATTACCATATATAATAAATACTTAAATCCTGAAACAAGAGTTGTAACTTGGCAAAAGTCTGTTGTTAAAAACTGTTTCTGGAAATATACAGGCAACAAAATCACAGTAAATGAGTCAACTATTGAAACTGATAACACAATATGCAGAATACCTAAAAATGATAAGTATTTAGATAGACACGAATGGGAAATACTTCCAGAAGAGTCAAGAAAAGAACATTTTTGTTTAGGTACAGGCGATATTATTGTTAAAGGTGAAGTAGAAGATATTATTGATGATTATGTTGCTGGCAGTCGTTCTTCGGACTTACTTACTAAATATCGAAAACTTCAAGGCTGTATGCTTATTGAAAGGTGCTCCGTAAACACGGGTCTTGGTAGAGGCAACGAACATTACTATGTAAAGGGTGTGTGAGTATGTCTAAAGGTTCTTGGATTCGTATCAATGCGATGGAATGTCATCTAGATGCAAAGACAATGAATAAAATCATTGAAGGAGTATTAGATAGAAAGGCAGAGTCAATCACAAAAGACCCAGACCTTCGACAGGAAATCGGTACAGTGCTTGTAGATGTAGTTACACCTTATGTTCCTATGAAAACAGGACAATTAAGGGATTCTGGTAGAGCAACTACAGATGGTCGTCTTTATTGGACAGCTATTGACCCAAAGACAGGTGAAAACTACGCATACAAGCAGTACACTACACAATATAATCATTATACAACTCCGGGCACAGGTCCGTACTGGATGAATAATGTACAACCAGGAACTCCAGACTGGGATGATACTTTCATATCTACAATAACTCCTATAATAAAGAGGAGATTTAATGATGGATAAAAATCAATCTATGATTGAGTTTCTACAGACTTGTCCTGCTATTAAGAATAATCCGCTGTTTTTCAACTTCGGCAGTATTGAAGATAATGCGTACTTGGCAAACACTAAATCCGATGATAAGTCTTTGCACAAACCCTTTATCGACGGCAGTGTTGAGAGACGATATACATTCAGTATAGATAGTTTCAAGTCTGTTGCACATAATCCAGTCGTGCAAGGATACTCGGATGAGAACTTAACTGAACTTGAAGAAGTACAGAAAGTTTTAGACTGGATAACTGAACAGGATGAGTTGCAAAACTTTCCTGATTTTGGCAATGATTGTACAGTCGAAAAGATGTCAACATTGACCACAAAACCCGAACTAATAGGAGTAGATACTTCAAGTAATCCTCCTATAGCAGTATATAGAATATCAATACAGATAGACTATATCGATAACTCAAAGAAAATATGGAATTGAGAGGAGAACTCACTATGGCAATTAACCTTAATACTGGTGCTCGTGCCCAGAGAAAAACGCTCATCACAGTTGCAGAATGGAAAGGTGCAGGAGATGTTTATAGTCTCCAGACCGCAGAACCTGCAGACTGGAGAACAAATTACAAAAATTACTATACAAAATCAGGTGAGACTTTTGTTGCAGTTTCTGGTGGCTCTGCTCCTAGCTGGACGGCAAACACATACTATACAAAGAGTGTAGATGGTATGCATCGTGAAATCCTAGGTGCTCGTACAGAAGATTCTGCTATTGAGTTCAATCCTGATACAGAGACCGTCACTGATATTCTTGGCATCACATACACAGATGTTAATAAGACAGAGCCTCAGCAGGACTTTGACCCCTTCTATCTTATGGGTGGCTCCGCACTCGGCGAGTATCTTGCAGAGGCTGCCATTAAGAATGACATCGCCGCATACAACAATGTATTCAATGTGTATGTAATCACTGCATTTATCGGTGAAAAGGGCTCATATAAAGCAGTTAAGCACTCAGGTTGCTCAATCATTCCGACATCAATCGGTGGCGATGCTTATGTATCAATGCCTATTGAAGTTCACCTCAGCAACAATATCACTGCTGGTACAGTGGACAAACTCGGTAATGATTTCGTTTTCTCGCCTGAAGAATAATTAAAAAAATTAAACTCATAGGAGGATTGAACCAATGCCCGAAAACAATAGTTTATTTGACAAAGCAGTAGTAACACCTGATGAGATTGCAACGCCTGTTACAGCACCTGTCGATGATGTAATCGATATTGACTTATCTGTCACAAGCAAAAAGAAATTCCGCTTAAACAAGGATGACTCAAGAATTATTGAGTTGAATGTTTCGGATATGAACATCTTGTCAAGAATGTCCGAAACTTATCCTAAACTTAACGCTCTCCAGGAAAAAGCGTCAAAGATGATGGATGGTATTTCTTTTGAAGATGAAGATACATTAGAACAGGATATGCAGACTGTTGCCGACAGATTAAAAGCTGTCGATGCAGAAATGAGAGACCTTATTGACTTTATGTTTGACTCGGATGTATCGTCAAAGGCTGCTCCTGATGGTTCTATGTACGACCCCTTCAATGGCAGTCCTAGATATGAATACATCATCACAGTGCTTATGAAACAGTATGAAACTAACCTTCAGGCTGAATACAAAAAGATTGAGAGCCAGTTGAGCAAGCATACTGCGAAATACACAAAGCATAAATAATAGGAGTTTATTATGTATCAATTACAGAAGTCCGTAGTCATAGATGACATAAAATTTAATATAGAGAATGACGGGGATTTCCGTATGGTGTTAGACTGCTTTAAGGCATTAACTGACGAGACTATGGGCGAGGACTTGAGAGTCCTCGCCTCACTTTTAATATTCTATAACGAGTTAGACGAGTATGCAGACCTTTTTAATTACCCAGAAGAAGTTATACAAAAACTGGTTACAGAAATGTATAAATTCTTCAACTGTGGACAAGACAAATCACCAGGCGTGAGAACAGACCACAGTTTAATAGACTGGGAAAAGGATGAGCAGATTGTCTGTGCATCTATAAATGCAGTGGCAAATAAGGAAATTCGTGAAGTTCCTTATGTTCATTGGTGGACATTTATGGGTTATTATATGGGCATAGGTGAGTCAGTTTTAGCGACAATCGTATCTATTAGAGATAAGATTGTACGGCACATAAAACTTGAAAAATGGGAACAAGACTTTAAGAGAAATAATCCAGAGTATTTCAATTGGAAATCTATACCTGTTAAAGATAGAGAGATGGAAAATCTCATAAGAGAAATCTGGAATCAAGGTGGTGAAACATAATGGCAGATGCTCCAGTAATTGTACCGATACAGTTAGAAGTAACTGATATTGATATGAACAATATAGATTTATCCGATGTTCAAAAATCAATGATTCAAAAAATGTCAAGTTTGACAAAATCTGTGAACAATGCAATGTCTGCCATAGGAAAAAGCGGACAATCCAATAAGGCAATTGACTCGTCAATGTACACAGTTGAAAAGAGTGTAACAAGGGTATTATCTGCATATGATAAATATGTAAACGCACTGAATAATGCAGGAAAATCTTCCGATGAATATAAAGCAAAATTGGCAGAACTTGAACAGGCTCAAAACGAAGCTAGTAGTATTAGAAGTCAAAGAGAAGCTTTTGAAGATGACAACGGTAACTATACAGGCACGACTGGTTATACATTTGAGAAATATATTTCAATTTGCGAGGAGTATGAGGCAGTCTTAGGCAGAGTTTACGACTTGCAGACTGAATTACAAAACCCGTCACAATTCGCAGATTCAGGTTCTTCGGATGCTTTAGATAAAGTTAAAACTGCATATCAAGGACTTGTAGGTGCTATTACCGATAGCAATTCAAAAATTGAAACTTTTAACGACACACTGTCAAATAATCAATACACTAATGATTATGCCAACAAATTAAAAGAATTAGAGGCTACACAGAAGAAAATCGATGCACTATCGGATAAATCTCAAAAGATGTCAGCAACAGGCGCCTCACAAGGTGCTTGGAAAAATCTCCGTGTAGATGCAGATTTGTTAGGTCAAAAGATTGTACAGATACAAGCAGACCTAACAAAAATGGTGCAAGAAGGACAAGCATTTAGATTCGGTGGCGATGGAAATGCAGAAATCGATGCGGTTAACAGTCGTGTGCAGAAGTTATTAGGCTCATTAGGGCAAATTCGTACATACGGAAAGTCAACTCCTGAGAGCGTTATAAAGGGATTTAAAAAGGTTGATAATGTACTTACAAAAATAGGTAAATCAATCAAGTCCGTAATCTCTCATATGTTCAAATTTAAAAAGTCAGGCACATCGACTACAAACTCACTACAAAAAGGCTTTAAAAAATTGTTGAAAAACTTTATGATGTTTGGACTTGGATTTAGGTCAATGTATTTCCTTGTTAAAAAGTTAAGAACTGTATTTATGGAGCAGTTTAAATATTTAGCACAAGGTTATCCTGAGGCAAACAAAGTTATTTCGGAGTTTAGGACAAGCATCAATAAATTAAAAGGCTCTATTGTAACTGCATTTGAACCGCTTGCAAATGTCGTATTACCAGTATTAACTACCTTCATAGGCAAACTTTCTCAAGCAATGAGTGCGTTAGGCAGATTTTTCGCAACACTTACAGGTCAAGGGTATATCTACGAGTTTACATCGGACAACATTGATGCGGCCGAAAGTATGAAAGAGACTGCTAGTGCCGCAAAGAAGGCACAAAAAGCACTTATGGGCTTTGACGAACTCAACAGAATCGATGTTGACAGTGATTCTGGTAGTGGTGGGGCAGACACTGGCGCTCAAGGAACTTGGAATAAAGTTGACATCGAAGGTGCTACAAGTAGTTTAGCAGAGATGATTAAGAAGTGTTGGGAACAGGAAGACTTCACAGAGTTGGGCGTGTATTTAGGTGAAAGACTTAAAGTCGGTCTCGATACTGCAACATCTGTAATCGAAGGTCAAATTCTTACAATGGGCACTAAAATCGCAAATGCACTTGCAACAACTATCAATGGGTATGTAAGTGTAGATGGTCTTGCAAATTCTATAGGCGGAATTGTTGGTGCCGCAATCAATACTGCAATGTCTATACTTGACACATTCTTTGTAACTACAAAATGGTTAGATGTAGGCAAGTTTATCGCAGACACTATAAACGGATTTGTTACAAAAACAGACTTTTCACTTATAGGAAAGACTGTAGGCGACCTTGTATTAGCCGCAATAAATCTTTTCTGGTCTACGGTTACAAATATTGACTTCACAAATATTGGTAATAAGATTTCCGAAGGCATCAATAATGTGTTCGCAACTTTAGGTGAAACAGATATTACAGGATTGTCAGGTTGGCAGAAACTTGGACAAGGCATTTCAAATGCAGTTACAGGATTGCTTGAGTTAATGATTACTGCATTACAGAACACCGATTGGCAACAAGTCGGAACCGCAGTAGGTGAGTCTATCGGCTCTATAGATTGGAGACAAATTACTTGGGATTTAACTGAATTTGTAGCAAGTTTCATTTCAGGCCTCTGTCAAGCGTTTATGTCGTGGGCAGATACTGACCCATTGAGTGCCGCAATCTCATCACTTATAGGTTTGGCGGTTGTAAACATAAAAGTAATTCCTACGATATTAAAAGTTGCTCCTAAGTTGACAGGCTTTTTTGGAAAATTAGGAGAAGTTGTTGCACTGGTTGCCGGTGATGCAGGTACTTTACACAAGGCATTAGATGCAGTGTTCGGAACAGCAGCCACAACAATAACAGGTGTAATGTCTCTTGTTGCCGGAATAGCAATGGCAGTTACTAACTTCTTTAGTATGCTCAAAAACGGATTCAGCTGGTTAAAAGAGATACTTATGGTTATAGGTATTGCTCTTGCCGCAGTTGGTGCAGTCATTCTCGGTGCTCCAGCCACTGTTGCCGCAGTAATTGCCGCTATTGTTGCCGCAGTTTTGACTGCGATTGTACTTATTAAAGAACACTGGTCAGAAATTGTACAATTCTTCAAAGATTTGTGGGAAGATACAAAAACAGTTGTAACAGAGGAATGGAATAATATTAAAGAAGCAATTTCAACTGCCTGGGAAAACATAAAGACTGGAGTTTCCGATGCAATAGATGCCGTTAAAACAACTATTATAAATGTTGTAACTGCAATATCTACTTGGTGGACAACTACTTGGGAAAACATCAAAGCAACGACTATTGAAATTTTTGAAAACATCAAAACAACAATTACAAATGTTATTACAACTGTAAAGGACACAATTACAAATGTAGTAACTGCGATAAAAGTTTGGTGGACAGAGGCTTGGGAAAGTATCAAGACAAAGACTACTAAACTTTGGGAAAGCATTAAAACATTTATATCCGATACAATTACAAAAGTTAAGGAAACAATTACAAATGTCGTTGAAAGCATCAAAATCTGGTTAGCCGAGACTTGGGAAAATATTAAAACAACTGTAATCAATGTATTTACGAGCATCAAAGAGACAATTTCAAATACTTTGGAAAAGATAAAGACATTCTGGACAGAATCTTGGAATAAAATCAAAGAAACTATAACAGGTGTTTGGGATAAGATTAAGACAACGGTTTCAAATGCAGTAACCGGTGTGAAAGATACCATAGCAAGAGTTATTGATACAATTAAAACCAAGTGGGAAACTGTTTGGGGTAATATCAAAGATAAGTTCATCAGTATTTGGGATGGAATTAAGAGTGCGATTAAGAACTCAATCAATAGCATTATAGGATTTGTTAATAAGATGATGTCTGCTGTTGCAAAGGGTATCAACACTGTTACAGGTGCTCTTAATAAGTTGTCGTTTGATGTGCCGAGTTGGGTTCCTGGTATTGGTGGAAATACTTGGGGATTTAAGATTCCTACAATTTCAGCCCCGCAAATTCCTTATCTTGCACAAGGTGCCGTAATACCACCGAACAGAGAATTTATGGCAGTTTTAGGAGACCAAAAACGAGGAACTAACATCGAGGCTCCTGCAAATTTAATCAAACAAATGGCAAAAGAGGGAATGCTTGAAGCAAGTGCAATGATGAACAACAAAGATTTCACTGTGAGAGTTGAGTCGCCTATTTACCTTGACAGTAGACAGATAGCACTTGCTGTAAGAGAAGCAGAAAACAAACTTGGCTCACAGACAGTATTTGGAGGTTTTGCACATGCCTATTAACACGAGAGAAAGTTATATTGAAATTGGAACAAGCGTAAATGCTGACTATACACTTAACAATGTCTTGCAACTCCCTTGTCCTATTGAATTACCGTCAAGTAATGAATTTATTGTAGATGGAGGCAGAAATGCTAATGGTGTTATGATGATTGAAGAAATAGGCAGAACACAATACACAATGCAAATGAAATGGGCAAAACTCACAAACAAAAAATGGTGGGAAATAAATCGTTGGTTTCAAAATTTCGGATATGTGTTTTATGTTAAGTATTTTAGTCATACAGACGGAATGGTTAAAATCCACAAATTTTATCGTGGTAACATTGACAAGGGAAATCCGTCAAACACAACAGAAGTAATGAATGGTTATGTTGTACCAACACATTACACAGGTTGCGGTTTTTCTCTTATTGACATTGGCGAAGAAAATGTTATAATAGTAAGTGAAATGGCGGTGATTTAATGATTGATGTAAGTCAAAAATTTTTGGAATTGATGCAATCAAATATTAGACCAAAAATTGAACCCACAATTACGGTTAAAGGTCAGGACAGTGCGGGAAAACAAGTTGAACTGACTTGGAAGCCAAGCAATATACAAAAAATGACATACAAAAGGGGAATTGACCCAGTCGGAAGAACTTTACCATATATGGAATTGACTTGGACGGAAATCTATTATGGCAAACTTAATGCAGAAAATTACCCCGAAAAGTACAACAACATCGTCAAATATATGGCGGTTGAGTTAAGTTTTGAACAAAGTCTTGGATTTTTCAACACTTGGAAAGACTTACACTCAACAGGCTGCACTTGGAAAAGTATTCTTGAACAGTTTAAGACTTGGAAAGGTGTCAAGCGTGGGGCAACAAAAGAAACAGTTATATTGCCCAAAATGTTCCTTGTTGCAAAGCCCACAATACAGGGTCAGACAATCACTTGGACGGCAAGAGACTTGTTTTATTTCCTAAATCAAACGCACACAAGGAGTTTTGCAGAAAACATAAAATACCGAAATCCTATAAGATGGTTTTTGCTTGACGAAAGAGGTAATTTTAGAAATTCTAATGAAATCTTTGAAGCAATAACACAAACACAATCAAACGCAATAAATGATAAGGATGGAAATCTTGATAAAATTATTGTTTTTGATGGCTCAACAAAAAACTTGTTAATGAATTATGCAAGTATTCGTAATTATTATTGGGACTTTAAAGAAAACTATGCGGTTTTGAAAAGATTTTCAAGTTTAGGGGTGAAACCAACCGCAGACTTTGAGTTCTCCGCCAACATTATAAGGGAATACCCACAGTTGACAGAAAACCTTGATATGTCTGCATATTCTTTCAAACAATATTTTGCAGAAGTTGACAACGCAAACAGTTATACACTATCTCCTGCTGAAACAATAACATATAAAAGTGAAAAAGATAAAACCATTTACTTTTATAAGTTTTTGTTTAAGGGCTTAGGTTTAGAAATTACAAGTCATAAAGATACTTATATTGCCAAAGACACTATTAACCACTATGAAGATGCTATTACTGTTGCACCAGTTAATTTTAATAGTTATGAAAATACAATAACGATTGCCAATGTGGGCGAAGTATTTGTTGAAGATAATCCGCTAAACCCTTATTCATCAAGCGACTCTTTTATTATTGACAGAGCCAAAATTCTTGCTAAATGGTTTGGCTCAAAAAAATATTCAATGGAACTTAATTCTTTGTCGAATGTTGCACTCGAAACAGGTGATTTGGTGACTGTACCAACAAACCTTTTTAAAGGTGATAAGCGAGTAATTAAAAAGGCTATTGTTGTTGGCATTGAATTAGAATATAACGGAGCGTTAAAACAAAAGACTTTATTACACGAGGTGGATGCTAATGTCTAAACAATTGAAAGGTGATATTAACAATGACGGCAAAATAACTATTGTAGATGCGACGATATGCTTGAGTATTATAGCAACAGAATCAATTGATTTTACCGAACAAGAGAAAGCAAGAGCAGATGTAGATAATGATGGTAGAGTTTCTCTTAAGGACGCAAGAGCAATTTTAAGACATATTGCGGGCATAGAACTTATAGATGAGGTGATTGTATAATGGAATATAGCAAAAATTTTAATTTTGCGTTGCCGTCAAGGGATAATGATGTTGACCTTGCTGATATTAACGAGATTTCAAACAATTTTAGAAAAATTGATGAAAATGCAGTTAAAAAAGAAGTTGGAAAAGGACTTTCAACAAACGATTTTACTGACGAATACAAATCAAAGGTTGAAAATGCTTTGACAAGCGAAAACATAGACCAAACATATTCATCTGGAAGCAAAAATGCACAGAGTGGTATTGCTGTTGAAGAAGCAATAAAAACTGTAACAGATACCGCAATGTCGGACACATCAGAAAATCCCGTTCAAAATAAGGTAGTTAAGAAGTATGTTGATGAAGGTCATACGGTAAAGTTAGTTGGAATGTTAAATTTAGATATTGCTGAACAAGGATTATATTATACGGACTCGATTGGATATCAAGGCAACGTACGTGCGTTTAGTGATTTTCGCTTTATATTGTATTCCAAAGGATTTAGTAACAGAAAAGATGTAATTACCGTATCGGGCACAGGTATTACAAGATTAAATTTGTTAAATATGAGAATGGAGCCAATATACAATTACACAATAATCGATGATGTACTCTCAGATATATCAAATAATGCTATTGCAAACAAAGTTGTTACACAAGCATTATTACAGCAAGAAATTGACCTTAAAAATTATGCTGACAGTCTTAAAACAACCGTAGACTCCGAAATGTCGGATACATCGGAAAATCCTATACAAAATAAGGTTGTTAAGTGGTATATTGATGATAAAATCAAGCAGACCACAGAACAAAGTACAACTACGGTAATGTCGCAAAAGGCAACAACTGATGAATTAAAAAATAAGCTTCCGAAGTCGCCCACAAACTGGGAACAGTGGACAGCCGAGGAACAGGCGGCGGCACGGGAGAAGATAGGGATTTTGGGAGACTATGAGTTAATCGATGATATAACGACAGATGAAGATGTAGTCGAGGTTGTTCGTAATGTAACCCATAGCGGTGACGCATATAATTTTAACGCAGTCGCCTTAATCATAAATGTGCCTGGAACAACAGATAAAAGCGGAAATGTTCGTGTGGATTTGGATGATGTTGAAAATCATATTATTGCTCTTGTATACGGTTTATCAGGAATTGGAACAACAGATAAACGCACAGTCGTAATCTGGAAAAAGTTGAGGGATGGGCTGTATATTTATGGCGGAGGTATTGAGAATACTCAAAATCAAGTTGCTCCAAGTAGAGGATATAATTTACAAGATAAATTATATGAAGGCACACCATATGCCGGGAATACTTGTTGCGTAATAAAAGTCCGTGTGCAAGGTGGTACAATGATACTACCAGCAGGCACACACATCAAAATATATGGGGTGAAAGTATGAGAATAAACGATAACGGTGTGTACAGAGATATGACAGTAGAAGAAATCGCAGAAATGCAAAGCCAAATGCCACAAATTGACTACAACGAAGCGGTGAATAACGCAATACGCGAACGATATTCAGTATCACAAGAGTTCGCAATACTACGACAAAAGGAAGAGAAGCCAGAAGAATATGCAGAGTATTATGCTTATTGTGAGAAATGCAAAAAAGCGGCAAAAAATATATTAGAAAGCGAGGGAAAATAAATGAAAGACAGAATAGCAAAAATCTTGTCAGTTAAAAGCATTGCGTTTTATTTTGGCACGCAGTATGAGAAAGGAGAAAAGAAATAATGGCAATGATATTCAAAGGTAGAAATCGTGTTACACAAGTTTACTCATACAATGTAAACACGAGAAAAGGACACGGCGGAATAGATATTGTTGGAGACGACAATAAGACAGTACACGCTGTTGAAAGTGGCACAGTAACAATGATTTCTAAATGGGATGGCAAGACAAAAACAGGCACACAGAGTTATGGCAACCTTGTTGTAATTACTGACGGTGCTGGTAGACGGCATTATTATGCTCATCTTGCATCTATCTCAATGAGCAAGGGGCAAACCGTGTCGGTAGGAGATGTTGTCGGCATAATGGGCAACACAGGTAACAGCTTCGGTGCTCACACCCATTATGAGGTCCGTACAGGCTCTACAACGGCAACGAGAATTAACCCTGCTAAATTTTGCGGTGTTCAAAATGCAAAAGGAACATACACTGAAAGTGTAGAGCCTGCACCCACACCCACTCCAGCACCGTCTGGTAGAGTATATGCACACTCACTTGGAGAACATATCGTATTTTCGACTTGCTATAAATCAAGCACAGCACCAATAAGTGAGCATATTGATGCTTCAAATATGAGTAGAAATCACGGAGTTATTACAAAGATTGTGGATGCACAAAATCCATACTTGCTTGATAATGGCTTATGTTGGGTTAATGACGGCGATATTAGAGGTGCTTATACGGGCAGCACAGTTTCAGCACCGACACCGAAGCCTACTGCACCTAAGCATAGAGGCACAGCCTATGTATTGACTTGCGATAAATTGTTCGTAAGAAAATCTGCAACAAAAATGTCCCGCAAGGTTGGCGAATATTACAAAGGTCAGACTTTCTATGTAATTCGTTGGCAAGGCAACTGGGCTCAACTTGAAAGCGGTAATTGGATGTGTGCAGGAAAATATTGTAGGAAAGCAAATTAAATGGCAGAATGTAATGCAGGCTGCGTAAAGGAGAATACATATGAATTTTTTTGAAATGTTAAAAGATTATTTCGTAATTACAATTATTTTGATTTGTCTTATAATAGGCTATATTCTCAAAAATGTAGTCACAACAGATAAAATCAACAAATTCATTCCACTTATTATGGCGATTATCGGGGTTGTTCTTAATGTGTGGCTTAACGATTGGTCATTCTCACCTGATATTCTTCTTGGTGGACTTGCATCTGGTCTGGCATCATCAGGTGCTTATGACGGTTATAAAGGAATTAAAGATTACTTTAATGTAAACAAAAATACTGATACTGCAAATGACACAGAACAACTTAATGAGTAAATTGCAATCAATTACAATATTATCTTGGTTATGTGCAATGGTAGGTTACGACAAAGTAGTACATGCAAATATGCGTAGATTACCGTCGTCCCAACGAATTTCATGCCACGTTTCTTTAGGTCCTTTGAGATGCGGTCTGAAAGCTCCGAATGTGTCAGCCCGGTTTCGCAGACCACTTTTCCGGCAGTCCAGTGCCAGAGATACCCGGAAAAGCTGCCATATTCTCCCTGTATTTCACGAAACGCCCGGGCATTGGTAACGGCCGCCTGTATTTTCAGCCGATTCCGGATGATTCCGGGGTCATGAACCAGGGCTTCCAGCTTGTCCTCCCCGTATGCGCAGACCGTATCCAAATCAAACCCATCGAACGCTGCCCGAAACGCCTCCCGCTTGTTCAGAACACACTCCCAGGACAGCCCGGCCTGAAAGCATTCCAAAATCAGTATCTCAAACAGCTTCCCATCATCGTGAACAGGAACGCCCCATTCCTCATCATGGTAACGGATGTACCGTTCATTTTTGGGGTTTGCCCAGCAGCAGCGTTTCTTTCCGTCCGACCATTCCATCTGTATCTCAGCTCCTTTTCTCTATAACCATGGAACTGTTGCATAGGGTCAACTCAAAATGATTTCTATTGGTTTTTAGAACCCCTTCTTTTTGCAGCCTGGAAATCTCTGCAGACATTGCCGCACGGTCAATGCAAAGGTAGTCTGCCAGCTGCTGCCGGTCAAAGGGAATATCGAAGGAGAGCGACGAATGCCTGGTGGACTCTGCCGACAGATAAGACAGCAGCTTATCCCTGGTCGTTCGCTTGCCAACATGGGTGATTTTTTCGTTAAAAACCAGGATTTTATTGGCCAGCACGCTGACCAGGTTGCGGATCAGCTTCTGGTGGTGTTCGCAGGCCGACGGGCAGGAGACCAGCAGCCTCTGGACGTTTAAGAAGATGATTTCACAATCCTCGTCCGCTACCACGCTGATATTCAGAATGGCTCCGGGGCTGGCCGCATAGGGTTCCCCAAAGAAGTCACCGGCGTGGCACTTGGACAGAATGTTCCGATGCCCCCAAAGGTCTTCCTGAATAATGAGAACACCGCCCGACACCACCAGCCCCATGACCTCGGTAGCATCTCCCGCTCTGAAAATATAGGAATCCCGTTCTTTGAAAACGGTTGTTGCGTTTACACAATGCAGGATGGACAGGATTTCTTGGTCCGTAAGGCCTTTGAAAAACGGACTGTTTCTGAGAATGGGTAAATATTTTTTCAAAATCATCCCTCCATGTTGGAAATCAAACATACAAGTTGTGTTTATAATACTATAATTCTAACAGAAAAACAAGAAATACTACTGACGGAGGTCAAAAAATGATACGAAAGATTATTCGGATCGACCGGGAACGCTGCAACGGATGCGGTGCCTGTGCCAAGGCCTGCCACGAAGGGGCCATTGAGATCATAAACGGAAAAGCCGAATTGGTGAGAGAACACTTCTGCGACGGGCTGGGCGACTGTCTCCCGGAATGCCCAACAGGTGCCATTTCTTTTGAAGAACGGGAAGCGCCCGCATACGATGAGAAAGCCGTGAAAGAAGCGCAGAAAAACCAGGCAGCACCCAAACACATGGGCTGTCCCGGATCGAAAAGTATGCAGATCCAGCGTCCGGCAGCACCCGGAACCGGCACCCCCGCTCCCAACCCAGCACAGATGTCCGCGCTCCGGAACTGGCCGGTACAAATCAAACTGGCACCTGTCAGCGCACCCTATTTTAACGGCGCAAAGCTTCTGATCGCCGCCGATTGCACCGCCTATGCTTACGCAAGCTTTCACCAGAATTTTATCCGGAACAAGCTGACCCTCATCGGCTGCCCCAAATTGGACCAGGTGGATTACAGCGAAAAACTGACCGCAATCATTCAAGGTAACGACATTCAAAGCGTAACCATTGTAAGGATGGAAGTTCCCTGCTGCGGGGGGCTGGAAATGGCAGCCAAAAAGGCACTTCAAAACAGCGGGAAATTCATCCCCTGGCAGGTCGTCACCATCAGTATTGACGGTAAAATCATTGAGTAAAAGGAGCATACAACTATGGAGCAGAAGATGTTTTGTTTTCAGTGTGAGCAGACACTTGGATGTACGGGATGCACAGGAAGTGCCGGTGTCTGTGGGAAAAAGGCAGACACCGCAAAATTGCAGGATGAACTGACAGGTGCGTTGATTGGTCTGGCAAGAGCAGTCGATGGTGCGCAAACCATTTCCAAACGAACCGGACAGATCATCATTGAAGGGCTGTTTACGACAGTTACAAACGTGAGCTTTGACAATGCGGCCATTGAAAAGATGATACAAAAAGTCAGAGCTGAGAAAGAGCGGCTGGTTCCCGATTGCAGCAGCTGTCAGTCCCCCTGCGGTAAGACAGACGAATACGATATGCGGCAGCTGTGGAATGCCGATGAAGATATCCGTTCTTTGAAATCGCTTATTCTGTTCGGGATTCGCGGAATGGCAGCCTATGCTTATCATGCAAGTGTTCTGAATTATGAAGATGCCGAAGTGGACCAGTTTTTCTGCGAAGCCCTATTTAGAATCGGTTATGAAGAAAGCGTCGAACGGCTGCTTCCTACCGTGCTGAAAGTCGGAGAAATCAACTTGAAGTGCATGGCACTTTTGGACAAGGCCAATACACAGACCTATGGGACACCGGAACCGACCGCTGTGACCCTTGCCGTAGAAAAAGGGCCGTTTATTGTTGTGACCGGTCATGATCTGAAGGACCTTCAGCTTTTGCTGGAGCAGACCGAGGGAAAAGGGATCAACGTCTACACCCACGGTGAAATGCTCCCGGCCCATGCCTACCCCTTCTTAAAAAAGTTCTCTCACCTGAAAGGACATTTCGGAACCGCATGGCAGAATCAGCAAAAGGAATTTGATCATCTTCCCGCTCCGATCCTCTACACCACAAACTGCCTGATGCCGCCCAAAAACAGCTATGCAGACAGAGTATTTACAACAGAAGTAGTTGCTTTCCCGGGTGCTGTTCATATTGACGAGCAGAAGGATTTCACGCCGGTTATCAAAAAAGCACTGGAACTGGGCGGTTACAAAGAAGACCGGCAATTCTCCGGTATCAATGGCGGCACGAAAGTGACAACCGGTTTTGGTCATGCAGCCATCCTATCCCATGCGGGTATTGTCGTAGAAGCCGTAAAATCCGGGGCCATCCGCCATTTCTTCCTGGTTGCCGGTTGTGACGGTGCGAAACCGGGCCGAAACTATTACACAGAATTCGTAAAACAAGCCCCTTCTGACAGCATCGTCCTCACCCTGGCCTGTGGGAAATTCCGTTTCAACGATCTTGAACTGGGAGAAATCGGCGGTCTGCCCCGGCTGATGGATATGGGACAGTGTAATGATGCCTACGGCGCAATTCAGGTCGCCGTGGCACTTGCGGAGGCTTTTGGATGTTCTGTAAATGAACTTCCGCTCTCCTTCGTTCTGTCCTGGTATGAGCAGAAAGCGGTCTGTATCCTGCTGACCCTACTGCATCTCGGCATTAAAAACATCCGCCTTGGTCCTTCTCTCCCGGCGTTTTTGTCCCCCAATATTCTGAACTTCCTAGTGGAAAACTATGGCATTGCGCCTATTACTACACCGGAAGAAGACATGAACGCCCTTCTGAACCAGAAATAAAGCGAGGATTCCGCCACTCAATTCACTTCCCCACGCATCAATACCTTTCAATTCCACTTTCTCTCCCTGTTCCCCATACAAAGACACAGCCCGGCAGGTATCGAAACCTTGCCGGGCTTGTCCTTTATTCGTTAAGCACCGCATTCCAGAGCTCCACTCCGGCTCTTTCCCCAAGCCTTTGACCTCCGAGGAAGAACGCCATTACTTAGCTCGTGCCGCTCAAGGTGACCTGGAGGCCAGAAGGCTAGGAGGCTAGGAGGCTAGGAGGCTAGGAGGCTAGGAGGTTACCACCTGAATATTTGAAAAGTGGGATTTTGGGGCCGATATATTTATTGAAAAGTCTTGAAAAATAAGCCGAAAAGATATTGAAAAGTTGGTTCGCAAAGAAAGAGTAGCCTGACGTTTGTAATGCAGAACCATCGTTGATAAGACATTTGAAAAGGAAACACCCCCGGCAGGCAAATGACGCTTGCCGGGGATCGTGCATTTTTGCGAATAACAGCGAAAAGGAAAAATTCGGGGTCTGTAACACCTTGAAAGCGTTTTTGTGCTCTGATTTTACGCTTACTGATGCTGAAATCCTGGAACACTATACACACCGCTGGAAAATAGAAGTCATGTTCAAACAGCAAAAGCGCTATCTGGGACTAAAATCCTTTATGATCCGCACTGCTATGGTGATTGACCGTTTTCTGATCATTCTGACTGTTGCGTGGTTTTTCCTGACGTGCAAAGATGGAGTTCCCCAGCCTCTCTACGTCAGTGCTCGTCGCTATAGGAGCGTTTTGCCTATTTTATGAATTTGCTCACCTAGAGTATAGTTAAAAAGTTATCCACAGCCTCGATGCCCCAAAACGCAGACCCTTTCTGTTTCCGGAGAGGATCTGCGTTTTTCTGGGGAGGGCTTTTTTAACAGCTCCAGCGTAAAATATTTCATCTCAGACTATCTTTTTTCCGTTCTGCTTCGTTATACTAAATGAAAGCGCTTTTAATCTACAGGAGGAAAAACATGGACGGCGATTTCCTGCTCCTGCACAGAATGCAAAATGGCGATGATCAGGCCATCGAATCCTTTGTGCGGAAGTATTACCCAAAGATATTGCGTTACTGTCACCTACATATCAAGGACTCCGGCTTTGCAGAAGACTTGACCCAGGAAACCTTTGCCCGGTTCTTCCGCACGCTCCATCAGTACCAGCACTATGGGAAGGCTGCAAATTATCTGTATGTGATTGCAGGCAATCTGTGCCGGGATTATTACAGAAAGCCGGAAGAACTGCCGATGGAGGAACTGCCGGAGCATCCAGTCTGCCTGATGGAGTCCCTGGATTTACGGATGGATGTCCATATGGCTCTGGAACATCTTCCACAGGAACTGCGGGAAGTAACCATCCTGTATTTTTTTCAGGAAGTCCGGCAAAAGGAAATTGCCAGAATTTTGGGGATCAGTCTGCCGCTGGTGAAGTATCGAATCAAACGCGCAAAAGAATTATTGACGATCTATTTAGGGAAGGAGAATTTTGAATGAAGGCGCTCTTTCGTTTCGATGTGATCTGCGATGAATCCAAAATACAGAAAACCATTGCTGTTTCCAAGGAAGCGTTTCTTTCTGAGGAATCGGAACAAACCGTATCCCACATAGAATTTCTGTATCAGCAGTGTAAGTTCATCAAAAAACGCTGGTGGCTGATGCAAGGGCTGCTGCTTGCCTTTGTATGTTTCTTGCTTAATAACTCAGAAACCGACTTCACCGTACGCCGTATTCTGGGGCTTACCGGACCGCTGTTTGTAATTCTGATTTATCCGGAAATCTGGAAAAACCGAAGTTGCGATGCCTTGGAAATCGAATGTACAACATTTTATACCCTTCGTTCCATCTATGCGGCACGGCTGACCCTCTTTGCCGGGGTAGATATGGTGCTGCTGTCAGCCTTCTATGCGGTCGCAACCCTGCTTAGCAGAATGACGCTCTGGGAAATGCTTACACAGTTTATGCTCCCCTTCAATGTGACCTGCTGTATCTGCTTCAGAACCCTTTACAGCAAGCGGATCAATTCTCAGGCACTTTCCCTGCTTCTGTGTGTCCTTTGGGCTGGAGCCTGGTCAGTACTCATTCTGAATGATGCTGTTTTCCATGCCATCTCTGTTCCTGCGTGGGTATCTTTGCTGGCTGCATCTGTTTTCTTCATGGGATATACCCTCTATCGCGGACAGAGGAAATGGCAAACGATTATGGAGGTGAAACCTTTATGGATTTGAGAATTAGAGACTTAACAAAAGAATTTGGCGACTTCAAAGCTGTCGATCATTTCAGCTATGATTTACGCTGCGGCGTCTATGGTTTGCTTGGCGTCAACGGCGCTGGTAAAACCACCCTGATGCGGATGCTTACTGCCTTGATGAAGCCCACATCCGGGCAAATTAGCTGGGATGGAGAAGACATTTTTGCCATGGACGGCAGATACCGGAATCTGTTGGGATATCTTCCTCAGGATTTTGGGTACTATCCAGACTTTTCCATCTACGACTACCTGATGTACATTGCCACCCTCAAAGGTATACGCCCTGCGGTGGCAAAGCAGCGGGTCAAGGAACTGCTGAAGCAAGTTGGTCTGGTGAAAGCCCGGTACAAGAAAATGAAAACCCTTTCTGGCGGCATGAAGCGCCGGGCAGGTATTGCCCAAGCCATGCTGAACGACCCCAAGATTCTAATTCTGGACGAGCCTACCGCCGGCCTGGATCCCAGCGAGCGGATTCGGTTTCGGAATCTGATCAGCGAGCTTTCAGAGGATCGAATCGTGCTGCTGTCCACACATATTGTATCGGACATTGAGTATATCGCGGGTGATATTCTGCTGATGAAGGACGGCTGCCTTGCCATTTCCGGCACTGCTGAGGAACTCATTGACTCCATGCCAGAACTGGTTTGGAGCTGTACTGTGCCCAAAAGCAGGATCGATGCCTGTCTGAAGGCATACAAAGTTGCAAACGTGAAGACGATTCCTGGAGGTGCGGAGCTGCGAATCGTTTCCAAGGGACGACCGGCAGAAGATGCCGTCAGGGTAGAACCAACTTTGGAGGATGTTTTCCTCTGTTATTTTGGAGAAAGGACAGGCGATAGCGATGGTACGGTATGAACTGAAAAAGGTGTTTGGCTGCGTTGGTGGTAAAATCGCCCTTGTATTGTACATTGCCGTCCTGGCTCTGTCCTGTTGGCTTTCATCGACCGGCGCATTGAATGCCGAGGTAAAGTGGGTGAATGAACAGGGGAAAAGTGAATATGGCCCATCTGCTGTCAAGAAACTGCGCGAAGCCCAGACCGAATGGGAAGGCTGGGTTGATCAGAATAAGTTGAGCAGAGTGATTCAGGAAAATCAAAGGATCAATGCAACACCCGAAGCAAAGTCAGATATTGTGCAGCAGAATGAAATCGCGTATAGCTGGAAACAGGGTTTCGCACCCATCTGGAAAATTCTGAATGAGTCCTATTCAAATGGCTTCCGGGAGTACGATTATTACACCGCTGACAGGATCACTGCCATCGATGAAGATACCTTTTACGCCAACCGTGAGAAACTACTGAGAAATTGGCTTTATGATGAAACCGATGGTGCTTACTCCAAGTATTCCGAATCGGAGAAGCAGTATATCATTGGGCAGTACAGGGAATTAGAGATTCCCTTCTACTTTACATACCACGAAGGCTGGCATCAGCTTCTGGAAAACGCCGGATATATTCCTTCGCTGGGAATTCTGATTCTGGGTTTTCTGTTGGCTGGCATCTTCTCTAACGAATTCAAATGGAAAGCGGATGCAGTGTATTTTTCCACCCTTTGTGGCAGGAATAAAGCTACCTCTGCCAAGATCAAGGCAGGTTTTCTGCTGGTGACAGTCCTGTACTGGGGAGCCATGCTGGTCTATAGCCTGTTCACCTTGTGCTATCTCGGCTTCGAGGGCGCAAGCTGCGCTATCCAGTGGCAGCTCTGGAAAAGTATCTATAATCTTAATATGTGGCAAGCTTGGATGCTGGCTCTCATATCCGGCTACATCGGCAACCTTTTCCTGGCGTTCCTGACCATGTGGATCTCCGCCAAGACAAAGTCCACTGTCTTTGCGGTGACAACCCCATTTATTCTGATATTCCTTCCCTCTTTCCTGGAGGGAATGGCAAACTGGTTGGATAAAATTCTGAGCCTCATGCCATCGCACTTGCTGGAACTCTATCAAAATCTGGGTTCCTTCAATATTCTCACCATCTTTGGTAAAGTTTTCCGTACTTTAGATGTCAGTATTCCGCTATACCTTACGCTGTCTGTCATATTGATCCCCATGATGTATCTGGAATATCACAGGAAGAGAGCATAATCATTACCGTTCCATGTGTGATAAGGGCGAAATCAAAAAGGAGGTTTTACACTATGTATCGAAAAGTCCTTGCCTTTCTTCTGACCGTCCTTGTTGTGATGTAAGTGCTCAATAATTCCCCGTCCCCACCAAAAGACAGCAGGCCCCACACCCAGGGCCTGCTGTTACTCAAGATATGTATTTGTATAAGCATCGGAATTTGGAATTCTACAATCCTTTTGTAATGCAGAAATATAGTGGACAAGGCGAGTGAAAGGAAAACGGCCCCGGCAGGCGAATAACGCTTGCCGGGGGTTGTACATTTTTGTGAATTACAGCGAAAAACTTCCGCATTCTTTCCCACTAACCGCAAACGCAAACAGCGTCTCCTTGCAGACGGCGGCAAAGCAACTGGTTTGTGTGTACGCCCCAGCATACTGCTGTTGAATCAGCTTTCGTATTATTATAAAACCAAAGCGTGTCCCGTCGGAATATCCGTGGGAAATGGAGAATAGGGTAGTGCTGAGGTGAAGCAGATGTTTGCAAACGTCTGGCTGCTGTTGGGCAGCCTGTTTTATTCTCTCCAGCTTCATTCCGGCAGCTTCCCCAAACCGCTGACAGAGGAGGAAGAACAAAAATTCCTGGCTTTGTCCGCGCAAGGAGATTTGGAGGCAAGAAATATCCTGGTGGAACGGAATTTGCGCCTGGTGGCGCATATTATGAAGAAATACTACGCCCAGACGGCGGATCAGGAGGACTTAATTTCCATCGGCACCATTGGGCTTATCAAGGGGATTACCACCTTTGACCCGGGCAAGGGAGCCAGACTGGCAACCTATGCAGCCCGGTGTGTGGAAAATGAAATCCTCATGTATTTCCGGGCGGGGCGAAAGAGTGCCCAGGATGTGTCACTCTCCGACTATATCGATACGGGGACGGATGGAGCGCCGCTGGCGCTGCAAGATGTGGTCAGCGAGGACACGGATCTCATGGAGCAGGTGGCGGGGAAGGAGTCCGTCCGCAATCTCCGCCGGGCGATGGACAGCTGTCTGACGGAACAGGAGCAACTGGTGATCCGCTTGCGCTATGGCCTGGGGACGGAGGAGCCGCTGCGGCAGCGG
>ERZ791729.173-NODE-173-length-38572-cov-9.926085_pt1 | contig 38572 bp, 66 predicted proteins | sample MGYA00510043_ERZ791729 | MGnify/ENA primary metagenome ERZ791729 (study PRJEB30046, sample SAMN00715149) | human gut metagenome | study: EMG produced TPA metagenomics assembly of the A metagenome-wide association study of gut microbiota in type 2... | reverse complement strand
TTCGTGAACAGTTAGCGGAGTATATTCTTTTCCTAACTGATGAACAGGCTGCATATGTGCTAAGGAGGGTAAAATGTTTGTTACAAAGCGAGCGCTCAGAAAAGAGAATCGAAAACTAAAAGAACTGCTTCAAAAATGCCAGAATCTGCAAAGCGAAGTCAAAGACTCCTGCCTTAATGCCAACTGCATTCTGTGCGAACACTGTGTAATGCCGCAAAGCGACTTGCCATTTGTTTTGGTTGGATGCAGGTTGGAGCGTGCCTGTGGCCACTTTTCACCAAATCAAATCTGTAAGAAACTTCACAAACAATGCGGAACAGACGCCGAGGAAAAAACCGATTGCCTCGTGGAAAATGGCTGACCGCCATTCCTTGTGCCGAAGTTCCTTATAATTTCGCCCCTTCTCCGTCAAGCGGAAATCGCTGTGGGCGTCGTTCACCCATTCGATACACTTACATTCGGCAAGGTATGCCAGAATGCCGGTATAATCTGAATAGCTGTGAATTTTCTTTTCATCAATAACGCCCATCCAAGCTATTACGTTGTATGTGTTGGAGTTCCCGAGCGGGGGATTGGCAATCAGGATATCCAGCACATATTTGGAATCTTTCGTTAATCTCACAATAAATTTATAGCCTCCTTGATAATGTTGGAAAGCTTACCGCACTGATCGTCGGACAGGCTATCAATTAAATCCAGAAGTTCCCGTTTTTCGGGGCTGACCTCGCCATTCGTGGCGGGGTCTTTTTTTGTTTCCTCGCCCTTGAGATACTCAACGGTGACGCCGAAATAATCGGCGATTTTTTGTAAGGTTGCTTGCCTCGGAACCGAATTATTAGCCCATCTTGTGACGGAAGACCGCTTAAAACCTAGCTCCTCGGCGACCGCAGACGGGGACTTATTAATTTTGTTGCATAAATCAACATAGCGAAAATAGAACAAAAATAATCCCTCCAAATTGTGCAATAGTCCGAAAGTTAACAAACGCAACATTTGCGCTTGACAATGCGAGGTACAAGTGTTACAATAGCAGCAAAGTTAACAAACGCAACAAAACCTCAGGCCCAAGACGAAAAGTCCTGCGTCAAAGCTATTCTGTTCCTCGCAAGTACATAGTAGCACACTTTGTTAACTTTTGCAACCACAAAATGACTGCGGTGGGAAAGAAAAAACGCCTGCGGACAATCGCAGACGCTTTTCCTCCAGATTTTTTACCGAAACACGGCGGCAACCCGGCACGCGCCGAAATTACTTTATCGGCGGCTCCCGGGCAGTTGCGTCAGACCGGGAGAAATGCCGAATCCGTAAATTGTCTTACGGTTCTTAGCCGTGCCAATCACTTACAGCATATCTGGTTGCTGTGCTCCATGCGCATCATGCAGTTGCCTTAGTTCGGAACGCCAGAGCAAAAAGATTGCTTCGCCAATGGCTCCGCATCAAATCACCCCTTTCTGTTGTTACACAGGGAACGCATGAAATTGTAGCACGGTTTCCCACCGCAGTCAACATTTTTAACTAAAAGGAGGAATACAATGCCCGAAAAATGGACGGGGCGGCTCATCGGGCGGATGCACAACGAGCGGATCACCTATGAGCAGCTGGCAAACGAAATGGGCGTGAACAAAGCGTACATTTCCATGATTCTGAATGGGAAGCGGAAGCCGCCCAACATCCAGAAGCGGATGGAGGCCGCTTTGGAAGCAATCATCAAGCGGGAGCGAGAGAAGCAATCTCAGAAGAAGGGAGAAATAACATGAGTACCTCCATGATTCTTTCAATAAAAGGAGGTGAATCCGGTGCAGATCACAATTGAAGGAACGGTAAAAGAGGTTGCCGCCCTTGTACTGGAACTACAAGAGCGGCGCAGGAACGAATCAGAAGTCCCCAATGCTTATGCCTGCAATCTGGTCGTAAAAGATGACGATATTTCCAATATTGACATCTGCTCCATTCCCAAGACGGATGCGAGCGTCCGTTAAGTGCAAATACCCGTCATTGCCATCAACATTATCTACGCCGTATTGGTCAGCGACTTCCTTGAGAAATTCAGCAAAGAATAGTTTTTCCAGGGCTGCATCACCTTCATCCAAGATTTTGCCTGAGATAATCCCAGCAGATGTAACAATGATGATTCTATTCTTTTTCAGCCCATCGGATTTTGTTGCCAGCGCAATAGTCCGAATAATTTGCTTTTTCAGTGTATCACCCACAATATCACCCCCTTTCGAGGTGATTCTACCACGGCAAAAATCATTTATCAATAGCCGAAACGGTCTGAAAAGACTGTGCGAGCTGTACGGCGTTTCGGCAGAGTGCATTAAAAAGTGAGAGAGCGGGATGCTGGCACATCCCGCTCAGTTGGAAGAGCAACTTACTTTCTTAAAGTCAACAATTTTTTCAAGTTTAGGAGGAAAATTATGAAAAATGTGAAGATTCGCGAGGCAGCAAAGCAGGCAGGTGTGTACCTTTGGGAAATCGCGGAACGCTATGGGTGCAATGACGGGAACTTCTCCCGCAAATTGCGGCGGGAACTGCCAGCAGCTGAGCAGGAGAAAATCATTTCCATCATCGAGGAAGTGGCACGAGAGAAAAAGGATGCTGTCTAATGTCCGATTTTGGAGGTGACATAAAATGCCAAGAATCCGGCAGTATGCCGAGCGCTACGCGGCAGAGGATTTCTGGAAGGAAATCGACCGCTGCTGTCCCCTGGCGGGGATTCAGAGCGATAATGCGTCGGCGCTCGGGAAAAGAATTGGAGAGGGGTACCAAAATCTGCTGAACTACCAAAAGGGGAAAACCGAAATGCGGGTAAGCGTCCTGCGAAAGCTGGTGACCACCCTCCACCCCAACCCGGCGGTGATTCTGAAAACCCTGGGGTATTCGGAGAAGGAGATACGGGCGTTTGCAAGGGAATGGCAGTGATTTGAAATCTACGGCAGAATGCCGAAATTGAAAGGAGTTATTTATGGCGAAGTACAAAGTTGGGGATAAGGTGCGGATTGTGAGCAAGAGGCCGCAGCGGTGCTGGAACCCTTATATGGACAAGCATCTGGGAAAGACCATGACGATCATAAAATCCGGAATCAACGCTGAAGGAGTTTACTATTGCATGGAGGAGGATCGCGACGATTTTCTTGGGCATTGGTTCTGGTACGAAGATATGATCGCTGGCCTTGTGGAGCCTGCGCGGGAACCCTGCACCGTGGAACTCCGCTTTGACGGGATGATTACCACGGCCACGCTGAAACGGGGCGGGCGGGACGTGAAGACCGCGGAAGCCCGGTGCAATCCAACGGATACCTACAGCAGAGCGGAGGGCGCAAGGGTCGCCGTTGAGAGGCTGTTTGAGAAGAAGCGCAAGGAGGACAAGCCAAAGGAGAGCAAGCCGAAGATCGGGGACAAGTTTGTGGTTGTAGGCGACCTCAGTGGCCATGAATTTCCAATCGGCGATATTGTCACACTCTGCCGCGTCTGTAACGGTTGGAGACTTTACATGAATCAGTATGGTAGAAAGCGGTGGGTTTATGATTTTGACGTGAAGCCTTACAAGGAGAACGCCAAATGACACCCAACGAAACGACCCAGCTTCGCACCATGGCGGAAATGAACCGCCGGTTGCGCCGGGAAAATGACCGGCTGCGGGAATCCCTTTTGCTGGAATCGAAGGAAAGCAAGGCGTTTGACGATGAGAACGTGGAGCTTTTCGATGTAGTCCACAAAAACCACGACAGGAGGTGAACGATATGGCAAGCAGAAGCAAGCCCATGGATGCCCGGTGGGAGCCGGTGCCGGAGAACCGGAAGCCATTTAATATCAAGGAATGCGTTTTCCGTGTTCTCCCATATGCGGGGCTGAATCTGGTGCTTTTCTGGTGGCAACAGACCGATTTGCTGGCGGACAAGGCGGCAGTTCCCGCAATGTGGGTGTGCGCTATCCTGATGGGTGCCGGTATCGGACGGTGCATCAGAGGGCGATAAAAAGCCGCCCCCGATGTTACAGCACCGGGGACGGCAAGACACAGAGATAACGAACATAGTCGCATTTACAGTATATCAAATGGAGAAAGGAAAGTCAATGGACGTTTTTGATAGCATGGAGCCGTGGCGGCAGGCTGAACAGTTGGCGGCGGATGCCGACTCCCGGGAAGCGGTACTCCCGAAGTGTGCCAGGTGCGGATATCCCATCACAGGCAGCAAACTGGTATATATCCCGGCGCATGATGAGTTCTACTGCCTGAATTGCATAGATTCCATGACGGAGTTCAACGAGGAAGCAGAGGTGGAGGAATAATGGAGGACGGAATCATCATAAGCGAATCGGAAAGATTCGAGGATATCTACATTAGGCCGTACAATCGAGTCAATGTTCCGGCTGTCAGTTTCCCGGATGGTAAGAGGCGCATTGCCTACATTAACGCCCTTGCTACAAAGTTTTGGAACGGCGAAAACACTGTTGGGATAAAAGTAAGCGAGAACTACGTCGTTTTTATTCCGCAAAAAATTGGTAGAACATTAAAAATAAACAAAGTTGGTGGGGGCTTTTATATCAGCACAGGTAGCTTAGGCGGAATTGTTCCCCCCGGGGCAAAATACCGGGCATATCCGTACAAGGGCGGTATCGCTATAAAACGGTTTGATCCGTTGCGGGAGGATGAAGAATGATACGGAAAATTCCAACCGCGACCATGAGCAAAGAGGAATGGACAGCACTGCGCTCTACCACCATTGGTGGTTCTGATGCCGCCGCCATTCTTGGGCTGAACCCCTACAAGTCACCGTATGCCCTGTGGGCGGAGAAAACCGGGAAGGTCATCCCGGAGGATATTTCCCAGAAAGAGGCGGTACGCCTTGGCACGGACTTGGAGGAATACGCAGCAAAGCGGTTCACCGAAGCTACCGGGAAAAAGGTGCGCCGGGAGAACTACACAGTATTCCGGGACGATATGCCCTACGCCCACGCCAACTACGACCGGCTGGTCATCGGTGAACGGGCAGGATTAGAGATCAAGACCACCAATGCCCTGCACCTGAGCAAATTCAAGAACGGCGAGTTCCCGGCTACTTACTACGCACAGTGCTGCCATTACTTGCTTGTGTCAGGCCTTGACCGCTGGTATCTGGCGGTTCTGGTTCTGGGCATTGACTTCAAGGTGTTCGTCATCGAACGGGATGAGGCAGAGCTGGAAGCCCTGAAAGAGGCGGAGGAAAGCTTCTGGGATAACGTCCAGAGCGAAACGCCCCCGGCTATTGACGGCATGGATTCCACCATTGACGCCCTGAACGCAGAGTTCCCGGCCAGCGACCCGGACACCGAAATGGATTTGACCAGCTGCGCCGTTGATTTGGCGATCATGGACGAATGCAGCCAGCAGATCAAGGCGCTGGAAGAAAAGAAAGCAACCGCTCAGGCGCGTATCATGGAGACCATGGGAACCGCCGAGCGGGGCGGATACGGTAGCTACAGCGTCACATGGAAGACGCAGAAACGCTCCACGTTCGATAGAAAGAAGTGGGAGAAAGACCACGGAGAAATCCCACAGAACTATTTCAAATCTTCGGAAAGCAGAACTTTCCGGTTCAAAAAGGAGAATATTTAATGGCAAACGTGATTCAGAATGCCGCCGCTTCCACGCAGGCGGTAGCAAAAAGCAAGAAACCCAGCAGCATTCAGGACTACATTGAGGTTATGAAGCCCGCCATTCAGGCGGCACTGCCCAGCGTGATGACCCCGGAGCGGTTCAGCCGCATTACCCTCTCGGCACTGAGCGCCAACCCGAAGCTCAAGGAATGCACCCCTCAGTCTTTCCTTGGCGCTATGATGACCGCCGCCCAGCTGGGCTTGGAACCCAATACCCCTCTTGGGCAGGCTTATCTGATTCCCTTCCGCAATCACGGCCAGATGGAGTGCCAATTCCAGCTTGGCTATAAGGGACTTATCGACCTGGCCTACCGTTCCGGTGAGGTTTCCATCATTCAGGCGCACACCGTATACGAAAACGACGAGTTTGAGTATGCCCTTGGCCTTGACCCGAAACTGCGGCACGTCCCCGCCAAGAGCAACCGGGGCAAACCTATTGCCTACTATGCCATGTTCAAGACGAAGGACGGCGGCTACGGATTTCAGGTTATGAGCATCGAGGAAGTTACCGAGCACGCGAGAAAGTTCTCTAAGAGCTTCGGGAATGGCCCATGGCAGACCAATTTTGACGAGATGGCAAAGAAAACCGTTCTGAAAAAGGTGCTGAAATACGCCCCGCTGAAATCCGACTTTGTGCGCGGTATGTCTCAGGACGGCACCACAAAGACGGAGATTTCCTCCGACATGGCAGATATCCCGGACATGACTGAGTACATCGACGTTGACCAGGACACCGGCGAGGTGATTTCTCAGGAGGCAGACAATGCTTAATCAGATTGCAATCCAAGGCCGCCTCGTCCGTGACCCGGAGCTGCGGAGAACCGATTCCGGGAAGGCCGTGACAAGTTTCTCTGTTGCCTGTGACCGGGATTTTAAGAACTCCCAGACTGGTGAGAAGGAGTGGATTTTCTGGACTGCGTTGCCTGGGGTTCCACCGCTGAAACCGTGGAAAGGTATTTCCGCAAGGGTCAGATGGCTATGGTAACAGGCAGACTGCAAATCCGGCAGTATACAGACAAGAGCGGCCAGAAGCGCCGTTATGCGGAGATTCTTGTGAGCAGTGTCTATTTCTGCGGTAGCAAGGAAAGCGGCGCTCAGTCCAGCTCTGGGGCTGACAGCGGATACAGCACACCGGCGTATCAGGCTCCCGCCCCTGCGGCGAACTTCCCACTGCTGGAAGACGACGACGCGCAATTACCGTTCTAGCCCGAAAAAATCAATCTTTCCCCAAAAAGATTGACAGTACAGTTTGCATTTTCCCCTTGGCGGTGGGAGGTGAAACCGCCAACTCCAAAAGGAGGAGAATCGTGGCAAAAGAAGTTTTCAGAATTGCCTACCCGAAGACCGGCGCGGAAAAGAAGAAGTGGGCGAAGGAATACGGCATGAATGCGTACTACGCCGGGAAGCATTGGGCATTGCGGAAGAAAGACGCTGAGTTATGGCACTGGCTTACATTGGCGGCCATGAACGCCCAGGGCGTTCGCAGAACACCCTTTAAGCTGCCTGTAGCCGTGACGTTCTACTGGAATGACCGGCTGGATATCGACAACCATGCAATCATGGGAAAGATGATCGTGGATGCCATGAAAGGCCGTGTCATCGAGGACGATAACCGGCGCTGGCTGAAAAGCGTTTCCCACAATTTTCATGATGAGGATTACATACAGGTTGAAATACGGGAGGTAAGGCCGTGACACAGTGTGAGCGTATCCTGCGGCATTTGCAGGACTATGGAAGTATCACCCAGGCCGAGGCTGTTACCGAGTACGGCTGCTACAGGCTGGGTGCAAGGATCTGGGATTTGAAAGCCCAGGGCGTTCCCATCAAGAGCGAAACCGTCACCGGGAAAAACCGGTACGGGGAGCGGACGTGCTTTGCAAGGTATTCGCTGGTGAAGGAGGTAAATGCGCAATGAAATATGACGTTATCGTCACCGATGCCGAGGATATCTTTGAATTGGATGGCATTCAAGATAATCTTCTCCGACTGAATAATATATCCGAAGAAGAAGTAAAACACATAGTTGACATTTTTGGCAGTCGCGGCCTTCAAGTTGTTCTATTCCCTAGGCTGGGAAGCGAGGAGTAAACTATGGCAATCAAAAGCGGACTTGATTTCTTTCCGCTTGATGTTTGCTTGGACAAGAAATTTGAACTGATAGAAGCAGAATATGGCTTGACAGGATTTGGTGTAATCGTTCACTTGCTGCAAGAGATATACGGCAAGGAGGGTTATTACATTGAATGGACAGAGGAGGTTGCGCTTTTGTTCGCCCGAAGATGCGGGCTGGGTGGGAGCGTCGTTTCCGAAATAATAGAGGCTTCTATCAGACGAGGGATGTTCGACAAAGAGATATATGACAAGTATCACGTTCTGACTTCACGAGGAATTCAGAAGCGGTACTTCGAGGCAGTCAGCCGCCGTAAAAGTCTTGAAGTCGATTACAACATCCTTCTGGTCGAGTGCGCCAAAATTTGCCCCAATGTAAACATTTCAAGCAGAAATGTCAACATTTTATCAAAAAATGCTGACATCCGGAGACATAGTAGAGTAGAGGAGAGTAGAGTAGAGAAAAGTAGAGTAAAGGAGAGTATAGGCGCGGAGCCGGACACCGCCTCCACGCCGCCGGTGTGCCAGATCATACTGAATGATAAATCCCTTTACCCCGTTTTTCAGGCTGACGTGGACAAATGGGCAGGGCTCTACCCCGCCGTTGATATTCTGTCAGAGCTTCGGAAAATGGCCGGATGGTGTGACGCCAACCCATCCAAGCGGAAAACCAAGGGCGGGGTACAGCGATTTATCAACGGCTGGCTTGCCAAAGAGCAGGACAGGGGCGGTGCTGGGTCAGCACCACCGGTTAGGCGCTATGGGAAGCCTGATATTCCTAAGGGCGCGTCCGGCGAGCTGGGGGACGCTGAGCTGGAAGCAATACGGCAGGTTCTGGCGGCGGGAGCAGATGAAAGAAGGGAGGCATTATGAGAGAAAAACCCGGCCAGTACATCGATTCGGAAAGCCCCTTTTGCAGAAACTGCACGCGGGACGATTGCCCCACCAACGGGGACGGCTGCAAGGCATGGGAAACGTATTTCATCGATAACTGGAACAAAAACATCATGAAATCAATTGGAAAACACAAAAAACAACGCCAATTTTTCCGGTACGAACACCCGGATTTGGTGAGAGAGGGGATTGTTTTTGAGCATGAGCAAGGCTAAAATGTACGGCTGTTTCAAGCCGGTGAAGCGAAATTGCACCCCGCCCAAGTGGGGGAAAGTCCCTCTGGGAAATAAAGAAAAACAGAAAGGAAATGGAAAATGAAAAATGAGCTATGTACCAGCTGCAAGTACCGAATTTCCCCGGATGGATGGGCGGCTTGTGACGGCTGCATTCACGATGAAGGCTTGAAAGATCGGTATGAGCCGATGACCAACGCCGACCGCATCCGGAACATGACGGATGAGGAGCTGGCAAAATTACTCAGCACCGGGACGTTTATTTGCGAGGGGCGTAAAGATATCTGCGAGAATATGCCGGGATGCGAGGAATGCAGGTTGGCATGGCTCAAAGCCCCGGCAGAAAGCGAGGGGGGGAAATGAAAGTTCTGATAGCCTGCGAGGAATCGCAAACCGTGTGCAAGGCGTTCCGGGCGCGGGGGCATGAGGCATATTCCTGTGATATTCAGGAGCCGTCCGGGGGTGTCCTACCATGCGAATAGCCCGCGTGTTCCCCACGAAAACCTCCATGTCCCCCACTGACCCGTTGGCATTCTTCGGGGCACCTACACTGGATGCCATAGCAGCAGAACCAGATGAAGTGCATATAAGCGTGACATTTTCTTGGGACTTGGAGAAAGCGGATGAGCTTTTCTATCAGTGGGAAATGCTGGGTGTGCCTGTTGAAGTCGGCGGCCCCGCCTTTGGAGACCGCATGAGCGAAACATTTACACCGGGGATGTACCTGAAAGAGGGAATGACCATCACAAGCCGAGGCTGTCCGAAGGATTGCTGGTTTTGCGACGTGGGGAAATGCGCCAGAGGCCGGGTGATCGAGCTCCCGGTTCAAGATGGGTGGGACGTGCTGGATGACAACATCCTTGCCACCAGCGACACCCATTTTGCAGAGGTTATATCCATGCTCAAACGGCAAAAACGCCGCCCTGTGTTTTCTGGCGGGTTGGAACCGGAGTATATGACCCCGTGGAAAGCGGAGCAGTTAATGTCCATCAAGCCGCAAACGCTTTATACCGCCTATGACACCATGGACGACTACGAGCATTTAAGGGCTATGTCGGAAATGCTGCATAACGTGGGGCTTAGCCGGAAAAGCCACCAGGTAAAGTGCTATATGCTATGCGGCTACCCGGAGGACAGCATGGATGCAGCGGATAAACGAACCAAACAAATCATGGGTCTGGGATTTCTGCCCTTTGCCATGCTGTACCGGGACGAAACAGGGAGGCGTGACCCGGAGTGGAGGAAATTCCAGAGGGAATGGGCAAATGCCGTGATCGTTGGGAGAAAATACGCTGATTTCTGGGCCGGGAAAGTTTAACCTGGTCGAAATCGACCACTTTAACCGCCTCGAAATTGAGACATTTAAAAGCCCGGGGCAACCCGGGCGGGAAGGAGATAACAATGGACGAAATCAAATTGAAGCCCTGCCCGTTTTGCGGCACCTCTGGTCAGGTGCAGCAGTCAGGAAAAATGTGGTTTGTCGAGTGCGACAATGATACCACATCGTGCCCTGTAAATCCATGGACTGGGTATTTCAAAAACAAATATGAAGCAATTAAGGTCTGGAACCGGAGGGCTGACCATGAGTAAATCGGTACTTATCAGCATTCGCCCGGAGTGGGTGGAGAAGATTCTGGCCGGGGAAAAGACGATTGAGGTGCGAAAGACCCGTCCGAAACTGGAAACGCCGTTCAAGGTTTATATCTATTGCACAAACCAAAAGAATATTATACTTTGGAACGCACAAAGCTACATTTACGCAGACGACCATAACCACAATGCTTTTGATAGATGTTGGAATGGTAGTGTTGTTGGCGAGTTTGTGTGCAACGAGATCACATGGCTAACTCACATCGGTTTTTCTGGGTTGCCTGGGATTCGGCTTGCTGCAATGAAAAACGGGTACACGGTAGATGATTCCTTTGACTTTTCCAAAAGCTGCCTAACAACGCCACAAATTGAAAAATACCTGGGCGGTAAGGATGGGTACGCTTGGCACATTTCCAACCTGAAAATCTACGATCAGCCGAAAGAGCTGAACGAGTTCTGGTTTCCGCCTGAGCTGTATTGCGAAAAGGAGCGGTGCGGAAGCTGCCCGTACGATCAGGTGTCAGATGTGAACGGAGAATACAGCTTCGACTGCGAATGGAAGCGCCCGCTGACGCGACCGCCGCAGAGTTGGTGCTATGTGGAGGAATTGAAATGAGTGATTATATCAGCCGGGAGGCGGCCATGGAAATCGTAAAGCGCACAAGTGGCGATTATGCGGCGGCTTTTTCCGAGATACGCAAACTTCCCCCCGCAGACGTGGAGCCGGTGCGGCATGGGGAATGGCGACTTGTTCGCAGAATGGCAGCTTGTGGGGAATACGAATGCTCCGTGTGTGGCCGCATTGAGACATTTGGTTGCTTTAACAAGCCAGAGAATAATCCATATTGCCATTGCGGCGCAAAAATGGATTTGGAGGACGAAACAAATGACGATTGACCGAGCAATTGAAATTCTGAACCCGGAACACCGGGAGCATTACGAAAGTATAGACCCCGTGAACGAAGCCTGCCGGATGGGCATGGAGGCGTTGGAGCGGACAAGGTGGATTCCGTGCAGTGAGAGGTTGCCGGAGCTGCAGGATACATGGTGGCACAGGGTCGTAATCGTCTGTGCAAGGGGACGCGTCATGCCGATGGTTTATGAGCGAGACATTGTACAGGGGAAAGTAGTTGATCTGTGGAAATGGATGTGTCGCGAGATTTACAACGAGCCGGAAGCCATCACCCACTGGATGCCGCTTCCAGAATTGCCGAAGGAAGGAGGCACAGAGAAATGAGCTATGATCTGAGGATCGCCGTTAAGGTGGATGGATGCGATAAGTTCGCACAAATCGCCGAGCCGGAATACAGCAGCCCCACGTATAATCTGGGCAAGATGTTCCGGGCTTGTACCGGGTGGGATTACAAGCAGGGAGAATATTACAGGTGCTCCGAGGTGATCGGGAATATCGAAAAAGGTATCGAAGAGCTGCGTGTATGTTGGGCGAAATACGTGAAATACGGAGAAGTGGCTGATATCCCTTATGCCGTTGAAGCGCTTGAAAGTCTGCGGAATTGCATTTACGAGCAGGCAGAGGAAATCCCGCTGGAATGCCTGTATGTGGCATGGTAGGAGGTGCAGAGAAGGGTGAAAGTTATCGCGACTGTGTTCGCTGTGATTGTGTTCCTGCTTTTCTGCGTGCTTATTGCCACGTTGCTGGTATGGGTGATTCTCATAATTGTCAAGGACATCATCGAGCTGTGGCGGAAAATAAAGGAGTGAGAACCATGAGCAAGAAGCTGGATTATCTCACCCTGTGCTCCATAGCCGCCCAGAAGGCCGGGACGAGCTACGGGAAGTACATGGCAATGCACGGATACCACCCGCCGATTCAGGCTGATGTGGAGGACGTGGAAGCGCCACAGGGCATTTCTAAAATCTGCCCCCAGTGCGGGAAGGAATTCACGCAGGGCAAGATCAAGCAGAAGATCTATTGCAGCTTGGAGTGCCAGAAAGCCCACGCCCAGAGAGCCGCTCAAAGGAGATACCGGGACAGGAAAAATAAGGAATTGGAGGTACATGAATAATGGCAGAACAGGATTTCAAATTTGATGATGCGTTGCTCATGAAGACTGCACGCGAGATGCTTGCAAAAAAATTGACCGAAACAGTGAAAGAGGTCGCCAAGTCCGGGGAATGGGAGATCCCCACAGTAGAGCAGGAAGAATCTGACCCGGAAAAGATTCTCCGGAGGATGTTTGCAAAATACGCCTACGGCAACGTCCCGGAGTGGTTCGCCTCTGCGGTATCTGCGACGTTCTATGTGCTGTCTGTGGACAAGGGAAAGGGGATTGAGTGTATTTCCGTCTTGCACACGGCAGCGGAACGGGCACCGGCTGAAATTCGGATGACGGCGCAGACAAAACTGCTTAGGGTATGCCAAGAAACCGGGATGCTCGGCGGGATTGGGAGCCTGTCTGTTCTCTAGGGGCAACATGGAGTACAAGGATAGCAGGAAGTACTGCGTCGGGTGCCGGTATTTCTTCGGGTATTACGAAGGCAGCCGGTGCTGCAATTACATATTCGTCCGCGGGGGAAAGCGGCCTTGCCCGCCTGGGAAGTATTGTACCGAAAGGAGGGCGAAAACGAAAAACAGGAGACGGAATTTAATATTATAGCTTTATCCCTGTATAGTATATATTAAATATAATCTTATATCTTGTGTGTATTGTGTATATCTATACAGGGGTTTAATAAGATATGCAAGGAGGAACGGAATGAACTGGAAGTATGAGGCCATTGAAAAGCTAAAGGAGTACAGTGCAAAGAAACAGTCCCTGAAAAGCATTCCCGAAGAAATGGCGCGGCTGGAATCCGCTATGCAGAGTATCCGAAGCGCCACGGCTGACGGTACGCCGGTAAGCGGCGGTGGCTCCGGCCGGGAAGACGTGATGCTATCGAATATCGTTCACCGTGAGGAACTGGCGCGTTCGCTGGAACAGGCGAGAAAATGGGTGTCACTTGTGGATTCCGGGCTTGAAGTCCTTACAGACGATGAGCGGAAGGTGCTGGATAGATTCTACATAAAGCCCGCGAGGGGGAATGTGGACAGGCTGTGCGAAGAATTTGGGATTGAAAAATCTCAGGTTTATGCGCGAAAGGATTCGGCGCTTCACCACTTTACAATTTGCCTATACGGATGCGCAGAAATTTAAAAAACCGGAAAAAAACCGGAAGATTTTTCAGTTTGAATGTGCTATACTGGTAAAAAAGAAAAAGCGCAAGAGGCTTGGGATTGCTCCTGAGCCTCTTTTTACATGGCGCGGTAGAAAACGAGTTGGGTTCACTCTCCCCAACAGAAGGCCGTTTGAATCGGCCTCGCGCCAATTATTTTGTATGAGCGGTGGTGCTATGGCTGCAAGGATTACAGATCGGAAGAAAAAAAGAATAATTGCCGACTGGATAGAAATGCAGTCGTACAGCGCCGTTGCAAAAAAGCATGGCGTAACTCACCAGACTGTAAAAAGGATTGTTAGCGCTTCACCGGATATCGCCCAAAAAGTGCAACAAAAAAAAGAAGAGAATACCGCCGACATGATGGCGTACATGGAATCACAAAAAGCAGCGATGCAAGAAGCAATCACTCTGCATCTGAAAGCGCTCACAGACCCCGAAAAGATTTCAGCCGCAACATTAAGCCAGATTGCAACATCTTTCGGGATTATTGTCGATAAGGCCACAAGAAACACGGCAAGCGGTAATGATAGCCTAAATAAGCTGGATGGGCTAATTAAGGAGTTTAGAGATGCTATTAAGCCCGAAACAGATTGAATTTGCAAGGTATGGGAATCACCGATGGAATTTCAAGGGTGGCGCGACCCGAAGCGGGAAAACATATCTTGATTTCAAGTGGATTATTCCCATGCGGATTCGAGAACGAGCCGGGAAAGATGGGCTTTCCGTTATTTTGGGCGTTACAAAATCCACAATAGAGAGAAACGTACTAGAGCCTATGCGGAATCTGTACGGCGATAAACTTGTTGGGGCGATTTCCAGCGATAATACGGCGTGGATTTTTGGCGAGAAGTGCTATTGCCTGGGCGCGGAAAAAGTGTCTCAGGTATCCAAGATTCGCGGTGCGTCTATCAAGTATTGCTACGGCGACGAGGTCGCGGACTGGTCGGAAGAGGTTTTCGCGCTCCTGAAAAGCCGCCTCGATAAAGAGTATTCTTGCTTTGACGGAACATACAACCCGCAGTATCCCAACCACTGGCTTAAAATATTTCTTGATAGTGATGCCGATATTTTTAGCCAAGAATACACCATAGATGATAATCCGTTCTTGCCCCCAGCTTTTGTTGAAAATCTGAAAAAAGAATATGCTGGAACGGTGTTCTATGATAGGTACATTCTTGGAAAATGGACGCTGGCAGAGGGGCTTGTATATGATTTTTCCGAAGCAAACATTACGGATGAAGTGCCGGAATTCGCGGACTATTACATAAGCATCGACTACGGCACCCTGAATCCATTTTCATGCGGATTGTGGGCTGTGAATGGTAATAAGGCGGTAAGAATCAACGAGTATTACTACGATGGCAGAGCCAACTATAAGCAGCTCACAGACGAGGAATATTGCGACGCTGTGGAGCGGCTGACAGATGGCTACGATATCAAGAGGGCGATAATCGACCCTTCGGCAGCATCTTTCATTACCGCCCTGAAACGCCGCAGATTCCGCGTCCAGCAGGCGGACAACGCCGTTCTTGATGGTATTCGGCGCACGGCGGTATATCTCAAGAATGGGAATATAAAAATTCATCGGTGCTGCACGGATGCCATTCGCGAGTTCGGGCTATACCGATGGGACGATAAGAAAACGGAGGACGCGGTAGTGAAAGATAACGATCACGCCATGGATGATATCAGGTACTTTTGCAACACCATCATGAAATACAAGGTGGAGAAGAAAAACGAGATTTCACCCGCGGCCGCGTTGCTGTTGTGATTTTTTGAGATTTCTGCTATTGGAGAAAACGCATGAAGATTTATCAAGATTTGGAAGAAGCCATTGCAAAGGGAACTACCGGGAAATTCATACGTGATGCCGTGCGGGAACACCAGGGCAGCAAGGCGTATAAAGATGCCGCTGATGGTATGGCGTACTACAATAAGCACAATATCACTATTGAGAAATTCCAGAAATTCCTTTTCACCTTATCCGGGAATAAAACTCCTGATATTTGGAGCAGCGACTACCGGCTTAAAACGCTCACATTTCGGCGGCTTGTGACGCAGGAGGTGGGCTATATTTGCGCTAATGGCGTAAGCATGGACGAAAAAGAAAAGCTTGGTGCAGATTTTGATATTAAGCTTCAAGCGGCGGCAAAATTGGCGCTGGCGCAGGGCGTTTCCTATGGCTATTGGAATCTCGATCATCTGGAAGTGTTCTCGTTCGCCGATACTCCCGGGAATCCGGGATTCGTTCCGCTGCTGGATGAAAAAACGTCTGAGCTGATGGCCGGTATCCGGTACTGGTTCCGTGAAACTGGCCAGAAAACAGTTTTCCGGGCTACGCTTTACGAGCTGGACGGCGTTAGCGAATGGAGCGCAGAGGGAAGCGACGATGCGCACCTGATTGCAAATAAACGCGCGTATATCCACAAGGAACTGCGCAACGCCTTGGGCGTTGTGGATGTGTGCGACGAGAATTATACCCGCCTGCCTATTGCTGTACTGTATGGAAACGATACCCACGAAAGCGAACTCGTTGGGTTGCGTGGCTCCATCGACTGCTATGATTTCATCAAATCCGGGTTCGCTAACCAAATCGACGATACCAGCGGAATTTACTGGATTCTGCACAATACCGGCGCTATGGATGATAAGGATTTGGCACAGTTCATTCAAAGAATGAAGAGCGTAAAGGCCAATGTGGTAGATAGCGCCGATGGAACAGCAGCAGAGGCTCACACCCTTGACGTTCCCGTAGAAGCCCGAAAAACCATGCTGGATATTTTACGCCGCGACCTGTACGAAGATGCCCAGATGCTTGATGTGACGGCTCTGGCGGGTGCTGAGAAAACGGCTACAGAGATTTCGGCGGCGTATCAGCCGCAGGACAACAAATGCGCCGATTTCGAGTATTTCCTGATAGATTTCATTCGGCAGATTTGCGCTGTTGCTGGCATCGGCAATCCACAGCCGGAATTTACGTGGAACAAGGTAATAAATCGCACCGAGGAAACAAACATGGTGCTTTCGGCGGCTGCGTTCCTTGATGAAGAAACGATTCTGAAACACCTCCCATTTCTTTTGCCGGAGGAAGTGCCGGAAATTCTGAAACGGAAAGCGGACGCTGACATAAATACGGTTTACGGCGGTGATGAGGATGGCCAGACCGAATGAAGCCGATAGAGGAACCGACAGGGCGCTTGCCGATCTGGAACGCCGCATTAACTCCGTATATTCTCAGGCGGCTAAAGAGCTGCAAGAGGAAATAGATGCTTTTTTCAAGCATTTTGCCGATCAGGATAAGAAGATGCAGGACTTGATAGGCCAGAAGCGCAACGGCAAGGAGTGGACTGAAAAGGACTACCAGCAATGGCGGCTGAACCAGATGGGACGCGGGGCACGGTTGGAAGCGCTTCGGGACAAGCTGGCCGAACGTGCGACGGAAGCAAAAGAGGTGGCGCTTGCGTATGTGAACGACGCTACGCCTGGAATCTACTCCCTGAATCGGAATTACACCGCCTATACCATTGAGAGCGTACACCCAAGCGCAGATTTTACGCTTTTTGATGAGCAGACGGTAAAGCGATTGATTGCGGAGCAGCCGGACGTAATGCCATACTACCCCGAAAGGCTTGCGCTAAAGCGGGGCATTGATTTGGCTTTTGGCAAGCAGCAGATTACAGCAAGCGTTACAGGCTCCATATTGCAAGGCAGAAGCATCAAGCAGATATCCGATGATTTGCAGTCCAGAATCGTCACAATGAGCCGTGTAAGCGCTATTCGAGCGGCAAGAACGGCAGTTACCGCCGCACAGAACGCCGGGAGAATGGACAGCTACGCCGCCGCTGATGAAATATGGGGCATTAAATCCAAGAAAAAGTGGGTGGCCACAAAGGATTTGCGCACCCGCCACGATCACGGCATGGCAGATAATCAGGTTGTGGACTACGATCAGCCGTTTGATGTAGGCGGCTATAAGATGATGTTCCCCGGTGATGGCTCGTTGGGAGCGCCGGGGCATGAGCTGTATAATTGCCGCTGCACGGTGGTGAATGCCACGGACGATGATCTGGAAGCGGAACGCCACATGATGCGCGTGAAGAATCCCGAAACCGGGGAATATGAGCTTGTAAAGAAAAAATCGTACAAAGAATGGTACGACGAAAAGAAAGCGCAGTATCCTCCGGAAAAATGGGCGGGCATGGTAAAGGCTGGGAAGAACTACCAGGCCGACCAACGGGAATATGCAGAGTACCGAGAGATTCTGGGTAAAAAAGCGCCGAAGACGTTCTCTGAGTTCCAAAATATGAAGTACAACCAGCCCGAGGCGTGGCAAAAACTGCAAGAGGAATTGGAAAAGAAACGGGGGAATAAGAAATGAGCATTACCTTTGTGGATAACTCCGACGAAATCCTCCGCGCCCTTGGTGAAGCGTGTGAGCGCGGGTTGGAACGCTGCGGAGAAAAAGCTGTAGAATATGCCAAGGATTTATGCCCCGTTGATACTGGGAATTTGCGCAACAGCATTACACATACCGTGGAGGATGGGAAGAAAGCCATTGTTGGAACGCCGACCGGATACGCCATTTATCAGGAAATGGGAACGGGCAAATACGCCGAGGGAGGCGGAGGCCGCCCAACTCCGTGGAAATATCAGGATGCGCAGGGCATCTGGCACTGGACAGCTGGCAACCGGGCGCACCCGTTTATTAAGCCGTCAATCGCCGATCATCAGGGAACGTACAAAAATATTCTGAAAGACGAACTCAACAAAGGAGATTGACAGGGCGTGGATACCAGAAAAATAAATGTGCTTGGGGCTGAATACACGCTTTCCGTTTGCGGCGAAGATGAAGATTCACGGCTGGCGGGATGCGATGGATTTTGCGACGAAACCAGCAAAGAATTGGTTGTGGATAGCTATAGTAAGCACGTCGGCGACCAAACTTGTAAGAAAAACTTACAAGTTCAGATCAGAAAGAACAAGCGGCATGAGATTATCCATGCTTTTCTCTTTGAAAGCGGCCTTGCGGAAAACTCCGAATGGGCACAAAACGAGGAAATGGTGGATTTCTTCGCAATCCAGTTTCCCAAACTTATGGAAGCGTTCAAAAACGCTGACGCGATTTGAGGGGCAATAAATGAATAATGACGAAATCATAAAGGCCATAGAGGCTATCATAAAGCGTGGGAACGATGTGGAGATACGGCGCAAGGGCGACGGCTACATAGTCCTCGAAGTAAAGAAAACAATCAAATATTCTTCAAATAATAAATTTTCTCCCGCGTAATTGGGCGCTGGAAAGGGCAATAGGAGCCGAACAGTACGCAAAATGTACGTACTGTTCGGCTCCTTTTTTGTTTATTTTGGTAAAACCCGCGAAGTATAGCGGTTTTTATATCACAGTCGTCCCCGAAGAATAGGGGCGAAGAAAGGAAGACTGACACAATGGCATTAACTCGCAAACTTTTGAAGGGAATGGGGCTTACCGACGAACAGGTAGACACCATCATTGAAGCACACACCGATACCGTGGACGGCCTGAAAACCGATATCGGGAAGTACAAGGCCGACGCTGAGAAGCTCCCGGGCATTCAAAAGGAATTGGATGACCTGAAAAAGGAGGACGCTGACGGCGGCTACAAGGCCAAGTACGAGAAGGAAAAGAAAGACTTTCAGGATTTCAAAGACGGAGTTGCCGCTAAGGAGAGCGCCGCCGCCAAGGAAAAGGCCGCGCGTGCGTACTTCCAGAGCAAGGGCATTCCCGCCGAGAGCATGGGGATGGTAATCCGTGGAGCGAAAGCCGAAATTGACGGCCTGAAGCTGGACGGCGAAAGTATCAAAGATACCGCCGCACTGGATGGGCTGCTTTCCGGCGATTACAAGGGACTGATTGGCAAGGAAACCAAGACCGGCACCAACACCCAGACTCCGCCTGCAACGACCGGCGGTGGAAAAATGACCAAAGAGCAGATCATGGGAATCAAGGACACGGCGCAGCGGCAGGCGGCAATGCTTGCGAATGCTGAACTGTTCGGGATTTCCTGACAGTTGAACAAAAGTTCGAAAGGAGAAATTAATAATGGCAAATGTGACCACTACGGCGGAAACCAACCTGATTACCGCCGAAAAAATGAAGCGAGTTCGCGAGGTTGACTTCGTTCAGCAGTTCCTCCACAACTCCCTGCAAAAGCTGCTGGATGTTCTGGGCGTTACCCGGAAAATCCCCATGATGGAAGGAACCACCATGTACGTGTATTCCACCACCGGCACGCTTCAGTCCGGTGCCGTGGGTGAGGGTGAAATCATCCCCCTGTCCCAGTACCAGACCACCAAGACGCCGATTGGTGAAATTACCCTGCACAAGTGGAGAAAGGCAGCTTCCGCCGAGGCTATCAAGAAATCCGGCTATGACGCCGCCGTCCGGGAGACTGACGCCGCCCTGCTGAAAGACGTACAGAAGGGCATCCGTGGCGATTTCTTCACGTTCCTGAACGGCACAATCGCCAACAGTGTTACCGCTACCGGCGATGGCCTGCAAGCTGCCCTTGCGAATGCGTGGGGCAAGCTTCAGGTAGCTTTCGAGGACGACACCGCCGAAGCCGTCTATTTCGTCAACCCCGAGGACATTTCCGCCTATCTGGGCAAGGCTGCCTTGACCACCCAGACCGCTTTCGGCATGAACTATATCGAAAACTTCCTGGGTCTGGGTACCGTTATCACCAGCTCCCGGATTACAAAGGGCACCTTTGTGGCGACCGCAAAGGAAAACCTGATCCTGTACTACCTGACCATGAACGGCGACGTTGCCCGGGCGTTTGACCTGACCGCCGATGAACTGGGCTATATCGGCATTAAGTCCGGTTACGCCAACGAGGAACGGGCACAGATCGAGAGCCTTGTCATGGACGGCTTGCAGATCATGGTGGAGTACGCCGCCGGTGTTATCAAGGGTACCATCACCGAGGCTGCCGCCGCCTCCAACCCGTCCCAGGGAACGGGGGGTTAATCGCAGCGCTGAGCGGTAAATCTGCACCGGAAGCCGTGGACGTTGACGGAATGACCAAAAGGGAACTTTTGGAGTATGCCAAGGAAAACGGCATTTCCGGGGTCAGCGCTGCAATGAACAAAGCGGATATTTTGGCCGTTATCAAAGGCCAGTAAGGAGGGGTAAATATGGGGCAGGCTGTGAGTGTGAGCTTGTATGAGCTGCTTGTGTACCTGCGTAATTTCTTCCCCGGCTTGCACTGGCAGTTTACCGGGGAGGAAATCACTGTAAACCGGCTCATTATTCCCGGCCTTGAAACCGGCGATTACTACCTGATCGAAGGAAGCCGGAGGAATAACGGGATTCACGTGTACGGTGATGCTGATTTGCGGAACGAAACTTATACCGGAATCGTTACGGAAATCTGCGTACCGGCTGAGCTGCTGGCGATTCTGGAAGAAATCAACACATGGCAGGAGAAGAACGCCGAGGCCGTACAAAGCCCGTACCAGAGCGAATCTTTCGGCGGCTACTCGTACACAAAGGCAAGCAGTTCGTCCGGCTCCGGCGAAAGCACGAGCTGGAAAACGGTATTTGCGCCGCGCTTACGGATATGGAGGAAGATATGAGCTTGCTTGACTACTACCTGAATAACACGTGCGCACTGATGGAAAAGAAGCGCACCCCGGATGGGGAGGGCGGCTGGGCAACGGAATGGGCACAGGGCGCGGAGTTCGACGCGGCTATTATTCTGGATACCTCCATGCAATCCAGAATCGCGGAGAAGGAGGGCGTTACCAGCGTGTACACCATTACCACCCGCCGCGCTACTCCGCTTTCTTTCCATGATGTATTCAAGCGGCTTTCCGACGGCGCAATTTTCCGGGTGACGAGCAACGGGAGCGATAAGCAAGCGCCCACGGTCGGCACTTTGGATATGTGCCAAGTCACCGCCGAGAAATGGGAGCTGACAAAATGACGGCAACAGAAGCGCTATACAAGTTTTTTTCCGGCTTTAATCTCCCCGCGTACCCGGATACAGCGGTACCGAGTGATACCGTTATGCCTTACCTCACCTATTCCGTCTCCGTCGGCGGGTGGGGCGATATGGCAAATTCTCTGACGGTAAAGCTGTGGTATCACACGGAGAAAGAGGCGGAGCCGAATGCCAAGGCAGAGGAAATTTCCCGCACGATAGGGCGTGGAGGCATTCAGCTGCCTTGTGATACCGGCACAGTTTGGCTTATGCGCGGTGAGCCGTGGTGCATCAATTCCACATTTGAATCAGATCAATCCATCAAATTGCGGCAACTGAACGTTGCCGCAATTTTCAATACCATATAGGAGGAAATCAATGAAATTTACACAGATTCCGCAGGATACCTTTAAGGAGCTTGTGCTGAATGCCGGTGTTCTGCTTTCAGCCTTTTCGCCCGATACGGCGGAAGTCGCCGACGGCACTATTATTGGCGCTACCAGCGGCGGATTGACCTTCGCGGCAACGCCCAGTTTCTCCGATTTCGGCGAAGATATTGACAACTGCCCGAAAAACACGAAGGAGTTGAAACGGCTGGAAAGCTGGGAGGTGAAGCTTAGCGGCACTTTCGTATCCGTGAACGCCACCAACGCAAAATCGATGGTGGCCGCCGCTGATGAAGCCGTCGGGAAAATCACGCCCAGAAACGATATTGCAACCGAGGATTTCAAGGATATCTGGCTTGTGGCCGACTACTCCGATAAAAACGGCGCGAAAAAGGGCGGCTATCTGGCCATCCATATGCTGAACGGCCTTTCTACTGGCGGTTTCCAGCTGAAAACCGGCGACAAGAGCAAAGGCCAGTTCGCGTTCGAGTTTACCGGGCATTATTCCATTACGGCGCAGGATACACCGCCTTTTGAGATTTACGTAAAGGCCGGAGAGGCCGAACCCGCTACGATGTAGGAGGAAAAGCATGAGAAAACTATCTCAACTTGGCACGGACGAGTGCCTGGACGTGCTGTGCGAGATTACCCCGCACATTGTGAATCTCGTTTCTGATGAGGAAATCATGAACGCCATTGGCAAGCCGGTGGACAAGAAAAACTCCACAAAAGTCGGCGTTATGCTGATTGGTGCGCAGAGGATTACCACCGTTGTTCCGTTGCTGCTGAAAACGCACCGCGCCGACATTTATGCTATTTTGTCCATCATGGGCGAAAAGAGCATTGAGGAAGTGGCCGCGCAGAGTACCATGGCGACGCTTTGGCAGATCAAGGAGCTTTCCAACGATAAGGAACTGCTGAGTTTTTTCAAATCGTGGGGGCGTGGGGAGCAGAGCAAATAATCAGCGCACTGTGCGCCCTCCCCAGAGTACGGGCGAGGGCGTACCTCTCCATTCTTCCCATGGAGTTGAAAAAGCAATGCGAACGCGAAATTCTTCGGCGCTACATTACCGACGGTATCCAGATGATAACGCAAAACACGGCGGGGTGTGATAAGCGATTGTATCTATCTATCGGATACGAGGATATCATCAGCCCGAAGCCGGAGGAAAACCGGTCTGCGGAGGATATCGTTGCGGATGTGGTGAAAAATGCCGGGCTGAAACTGGTGACGAAAGGCGGTGGGCAGGATGGGAGCTAACGTTTTTAATCTTGAAGCGACAATCACACTAAATGCAGATGAATATGAACGTTCGCTAAAGGATTCAGAAAAGAAAACCAGTACATTTGCCGACGTTCTGAAAGCCAACCTTGCCAGTGGCGCGATTATCGCCGGAGTAAAGAAGCTTGCCGGGGTAGTTGCAGACGTTGGCAAAGCGGCCTACACCAGTTATGCGCGGTATGAGCAGTTAGCCAGTGGCGCACAGCTGATGTTCGGCGACGCTTACGATTTTGTGGCGGAGAAAGCTAGAAACGCCTACAAGACCGTGCAAATGAGCCAGAACGACTATTTTCAGCAGGTGAATGGATTTGCTACCGGCCTGAAAACTGCCCTCGGCGGCAATGTGCAGGCAGCCGCTGAACTCGCCGACAAAGTTATCACCGCAGAAGCCGACGTTGTGGCGGCAACCGGAAACACCCAAGAAGCCGTACAGAATGCCTTTAATGGCATTATGAAATCCAACTACACGATGCTGGACAATTTGCAGCTGGGTATTACCCCCACAAAAGAGGGATTCCAGCAGCTGATTGATAAGGTGAACGAGTGGAACGCAGAAAACGGCGAAGCCACTGCCTATACCATTGACAATCTGGCTGACTGTCAGGCCGCCCTTGTGGACTATATCGAAATGCAGGGGCTTTCGAACTATGCTGCGGAAGAAGCGGCAAGGACGATAGAAGGTTCCACGGCATCCATGAAAGCGGCGTGGCAGAACTTGGCAACCGGCATGGCGGATAGTAACGCCGACATGGAAGGGCTTACTCAGGACTTTGTGGACAGCGTATTTACAGCCGGAAGAAAAATTATACCCCGCGTACAGCAAATTGTTACCGGCGTTGGAACTGCCACGGTAGAAGCTATTTCGTATCTCCGGGAAACGAATAGCGCTATTGATCTTCTCGTAACTGCGTTTGAGTTCGCGGCCACAGCGGCAACCGTCGCCGGTACTGCAATCGGGGTGAATATGGCCGGAAAAGCCATTGCAAATATCGCCACGATATTCACGGCAAATGCGTCGGCGCTTGCGTTCTTCACAGCGGAAAGCGGGAAAGCGGCGGTCGCGGAAGCCACGCTGAATGGTGTATTTTCCGTTAGTGAAATCGCCGTTGGTGTACTCACCGGGAAGATTTCCCTTGCAACCGCGGCGCAATATGCATGGAATACGGCGATACAAGCAAACCCCATTGGCTTGATTGCCGCTGCTGTAGCTGCTCTGGCGATTGGCATCGGCAAGGCAACCAAGGCACACAAGGAGTTCGTCAAAGAGTTAGCCGGAGAGCCGCAGACGGTAGAAGAAGCACGCGCAAAGGTAGAAGAGCTTAAGAAGCAGTACGAGGAAGCTTCAAAAGCCAGACTGGAAATGTTCTCGTCGGATGCTGGTTTCAGCGGCGATACCGTCGAGATGGAGAGATTGGCTGAGGCGATAAAGCAGGCGGAGCAGAATCTTGCCGATTTGCAAGCGCAGGAGCAGGCCGCCGCCGAGGAAGCGGCGAAACCTGTAAACGTGATAAAGGCCGCTTCTGAGGAATACGCGGCCGCCGCACAGTCCATTTTGGAGGATTATCAGAATACCTATACCACCATCTATAACGGGCTGCATGATGCGGGATCTGCGTTTACCAGCGTGGTAGAAGCTACGGAGATTTCGTGGGCTGATGCTATGGCAAATATCAACGCCAACACCGCAGTGCTTGATAATATGGATGAGAACTTTGCTATTATTTCTGCTGCGGCAAACGACGCCGGAGTTAACATTGACGGCTTTTCCCAGTACCTTGCATCCATGAGCACCGAAGATGCCGCCGGAGTTCTTGCCGCATTAAGGACAGAGTTGGACAAAGTTGAATGGGGTTCCGCTGACGCAACAGACCTGTTCAATAATCTCGCCACTAGTATCAACAAATATGCGGAATCCGGTACCGGGACGGCTGATGGGCTGGCATTGGCGGTGGAGAATGTCAAAAGCCGTATGCAGGAAGCCACAGATAGCTACGTGGAAAAGGTGGGCGACCTTGACCAGGAGGCGGCGGCTACAGAGGCGGCAACCAATACCATGAGTGGGCTGGTTGCCGGTATCGATAGCAGCACCCCCGGAGTTTTGGCTAAGATGGATTCCCTCGCTTCCCAGATGAAAAGCCGTTTAACGAATAGCTTTTCCGGGTTCGTCCTAACAATAAATGCCAACGTTAAAGCATCCGGTTCTCACAAAAATGGCCTTGACTACGTACCATACGATAACTATTTGGCGTATCTTCATAAGGGCGAATCCGTGCTTACAGCAGAGGAAGCACGCACATGGAGGGCTGAAAAATCTGCTGGTGCATCTGGTGGGGCGGACTACGACGGAGCTGGTTTTGCTGGCGGTTCGCGTGGTGTGACGATCATCCAGAATATCCAGTCCGTTGCACAAACGCCTGTTGAGCTGGCAGCAGCTACAGAAGCGTATTTCACACAAGCGAGGTGGACGATTTGACGAATTTCAACAATTTAAGCAAGTTGTTCCGCTACGTGAACGAAAACGGGGATAGCGTTACCTTTGATTATGCCGGAGGATATCTTATCAATAAGCCCACGGGCATTGATACGGTAACGGTATCCCTGTCCCAGGCGAAGGGCATTAACCAGACGGGCGCGACGATTCAGAGCAAAAACGTTCAGCCCCGGCCTGTAAATGTCAACGGGTATCTGGTGGGAGACGGACAAGCAGCGAATAAAGAAAAGCTGCTTTCCGTCATCCGCCCCGATATTTCCGGGAAGCTATATGCGGATGATTACTATCTGAATGTTTGGCCTACGGCGACACCCAACATTGAGGCGAAACAATGGGGCGCACAGTTCCAGTTTTCCCTTTTGGCGGCGTATCCGTATTGGTGCAAGGACGATTCCGCAGCGGTAACGTTGTCCGGCATTCAAAAGCTATTCAAATTCCCGTGGAACATTTCAAGGCCGTATCGTTTCGGACAGCTGTTTGAAGCGAAATTTATCAATGTGGAGAACCGCGGCCAGGTTCCCGTCCCGTTTACTGCTACTCTTTCGGCAAGCGGTGATGTGGAAAATCCCAAAATCACCAACGCCGCGACGGGAAAATTTCTGCTGATAAATAAAACTATCGTCAGTGGGGAGCGGCTGGTTGTAGAGATCACACACGATCGGACGACTGTAACGTCATCCGTCGACGGAGATTGCCGGGGCGCGTTGAGCCTGAAAAGCACTTTGTTTCAGCTGGAAGTTGGGGATAATGTGTTGAAGCCGGAAGCGACAAGCGGGCTTGCGAATTTGCAGGTGGATATTGATTTCGCAACGGAGATCGTGGGGATCGCGCTATGAGCTTTGAAATCTATAAAGAGGACTTTTCCACCCGGTACGAAATCCGGCACGCAATCAGCGTTATCATGAATATTTACTACAACGATATTGGAAAGCTGATACTGGTTGCACCGGTAAGCGACTACAACATTAACGTACTGAAAGTCGGCAATCTACTATATGATACGGGCAGGAACGTAACATTTGTGATAGAAAACACAAAGATTGACACGACTACGAACCGCATCACGGCGAACGGCTACACCGCGAACTGGCTTTTGAATAAGCGCATCATTGCATCGGAATACCACATGACAACTATCGAGACGGGCGTGTACAAGCTGATAAGCGATAATCTCCGAGGCATGACGAGAATCCAGGTTGCACAGGCAACCGGGATGACCGATAAAACGGACAATGTTTTCATGGGCGGGAATTTGCTGGATGAAATCATCCCGTTCCTTGAAGAAAAAGGCATAGGCCACACAATGGAGTGGAACCCCGACGACATGACACACACTTTCCGCCTTTACAAGGGGCGCGACCTGACGGCTGGCATTCACGCTATTGTCTTTTCGGAGGAACAGGGAAGCGCAAAAGACCTTGTAATCAACGACGACGATTCCACACTTTGCAATGTGGCCTATGTGCAAGGAAGCTTGAGCGGCACAGACAATACTTTTATTGAGATTGTCGGCGATGCAACCGGGGACAATCGCCGGGAAGTTTGGTTCAAAACCGCCGTCCGGCAGGAAAATGACGAATCTGAGGCAGATTGCAAAGCCCGTGCGCGTGCCTACGGCCAAATGGAGCTCGGGAAGCGAATCCGTCGAAAGTCTTTTTCCGTATCCATCGACCCGGAAGACCTGGGCAAGTATTACGCTCTGGGGGACATTGTATCGTGCGTATCTGCCCGGTTTGGGGTATCGTTCAGCGCCCGGATTACGGGCATTAAGTACACCTTGGACAGCAACAAAGCCCGGACAGAAGTTATCCTGGGCGACCCTATTCTTACAGCATTGGGGGCAATGAAATTAAATGGCTAATATCAAAAGTTTCCCGAATAACCAAGATACATACATAGGCGCAGAAGACGTTATGCGCTGGCACCATGGCCGCACATCCGGCGTTTTTGCCGCTGGCAGTAATGCGTCCGTGCAGGCGCTTTCCACGCCGGGAATGGCGGTGAAAGTTTCAGACGGCACCGGCTGGATGGCAAATTCCGGCAGGAACGGCGTTGTGTGGTGGATTGATAATGAATCCGTTGATGGTGTCAAATTGCAGCTTGCCGTTGATGCGGCAGACGGCGTTCTGAATCGGATTGATCGCGTAATCGTGGAGTGGAAAACCACAAACTACGTGGACTATCCGGAAGTGAAAATCTTGAAAGGCGCAAAATCTGGGAAGGCAGCAGCCCCGGCGCTGACAAACAACAGCACAATCCGGCAGATCAGCCTTGCACGGATTTCCGTTGCAGCCGGTACAACCGCAATTACCGCTTCCATGATTACGGATGAACGGCTTGACGCTTCGGTGTGCGGGCTGGTGACGGAAAAGGTGGGCATTGATACCAGCACAATGCAAAGTCAGTTTTCCACACTTTTGCAGGAAACGCAGGCACAAGTAAAAGATGTGCTTGATGATACCACGGCACAAGCCACATCGGTTCTGGATTCCATCAACCGGGAGTTGGCCGATCTGGAAGCCGGTACGGCGGTGGAGCTGAAAAAGCTCCTGTTCGCGAACACCAGTGTACCGGTATCTGCGTTTGTGGCTGATTCTACATATCAGGATTATCCATTCCGTGCGGCGATTGCGCTGACGGGGGTGCTGGATACCATGATTCCGGAGGTGGTTCTTGGCGTGGCAGACGCAATTGACGGCAATTTTGCCCCTGTTGCGGCTACCTACAACGGCGGTGTGTATCTGTATGCTGCAAGCGCCCCGGAATCGGCAATTACAATTCCCACCATTATTTGCTGGAAAGGCGGTGTAAGCGCATGATTGGCAGAGTAAACACCGGGGGCGGCTCTGGCTGCATATTGACTATAACCGCCGTTGCCAATGAGACCGTAACAATCTCCAAAAACGGTAAGTCTAAGAGCAAAACCACGGACTCCAAGGGCGTTGCGGTATTCAGAGGGCTTGATACTGGTAAGTGGACAATTACCATTATCAGAGGTGGTGTTCCGATTACAAGAGTTGTGACTGTTACTGCGGATTACCACGTTGCAATTCCGCTGTTTGCAGCCACCATCAACATCACCTATCCCGCCGGTTCGACATGCACTTGCTCTGACGGTACAACGACTCTAGCCGCCCCTGACACCAGTGGTACATGGGCTTGCATCGTACCGAACGCCGGGACTTGGACTGCGGCTGCTACAGATGGGGAAAAAAATGCTAGTGAATCTGTTTCCATAACCACAGATGGTCAAATCGCGTCCATTGAGTTGAGCTATCGGGCGTTGCTTTATCAAGCTGGTGATACATCTGATAAATGGCAGTACGAACCTATGTACATAAATACAAGCTATAAAAATGCTGCAGCACCGACTGTTACCATAGAGTCGGACAGCATGATGATAACCCAGCCCACATACGTAAACGGTTGTGCTTATGTGTACAACCGCGAAATAGACATGACAACATTAAACACGCTTAGGTTTGATGGGGAGCTGTCAACAGCAATGACTTCGTTTGCTGACGCTGCCTGCCTGTGTATATGGACGAGTCTAGGCACGTATGTAACCGATAATCGTGTCGCATATATCAATTTCAAGACTGCATCCCCTAAGCAGATTGACGTATCAGCTTTGACCGGAATGCATAGAGTTGGATTTTTCCTGTTTTCAAATGGCACATATGCCAAGGTCAATAGCCTTTTGATAGAGTGAGGTGCTGTGAATGCAAAAAATTTATCTAGACTCTAATTTTAAGTGTTACGTTTCCTCTAGCGAGGGCTTGATAGAAGTTGAAACGGACGCATTCGACGGTAAGTGCGACGCGTACATTGAGGGCTACCGCTATATCCCGGCGGGACAGACGTGGACACGTACTGATGGCGTGGTGTTCGCTGGCGAAATGATTGCCCCGTGGAAGCCGTGGCAGGAGCTGGATGCAGCCCAGCGGGAGTATGAGCGGGAGCAGTATCAGGCTCTCGCTGCTCAAAACGCCGAGTACGAAGCCGCATTATCCGAAATCGAAACCGCGCTGGGGGTGAACGCATGACCATCGAAGAACGGAAGCAGAGAATCCTCGCGAAAATCGCGGAAATGAAGAGCGAGGGTGCAGACATGAAAAATGCCCTGACCATTTTGGAGGTGAAGCCGGATGAAGAAGTGGAGTAACGGAGCCAAAAAGCGGCTGGTGGAAATCCGCGCCGCCGAGGACGGGGAGCAGGATATGCGTGCCCTCGCCGCGAGTATCGCCAAGTTGCCCCCCGGCCAGCTGAAAAAGATTCTTACCGAGGACATCATTGCCATTCTGGCGAAGTACGGGGTGGTGATTGCGTGACCGTCAAACAGATTCAGTGCTTGCTCACCTATCTGGGCTATTCTCCCGGCACGATTGACGGCGTTGATGGCAGAAACACCCAAGGGGCAATTCGGGCGTTTCAAGCCGACTATGGACTTACCGTGGATGGGATACCGGGTGCGGCTACCCAGAAGATGCTCATCGGTGCTATCGCAGGGACGGCGGTGAAGGTGGAAAAGTCGGAGTACGGCCCCGCGCCAAAGACCGGGACGTTTTGGGATGATATCAAGTATTTCACCCGTGAGGAATTCCGGTGCCAGTGCGGCGGGAAATACTGCAACGGCTTCCCAGCAGAACCCGCAGAGGAAACCGTCCGCATGGCGGATGAGATACGCCGTCGGGCTGGGGTTCCCCTGAATGTGAATTCCGGTGTTCGGTGCAAGCAGCACAACGCCGAGGTGGGTGGGGTATCCAACTCCCTGCACACCACGGGGCAGGCTGTGGACCTCTCAGGGGCGATCTCCCCGGAGAAGCTGTATGCCATAGCGCAGGAGGTACAGGCCGAGAAAATCCCCGGGCGGGGCGGTCTGGGGCTGTACAGCTGGGGCATTCATGAGGACAACGGAAAATACAGCCGGTGGAACGGCTGAGAAAGAAGGAACGAGATGAACGAATTGGTAAAAACTGCCGTTACGATTCTAATCACGCTGATCGGGTCGGCGGGCTTCTGGAGCTATCTGGATGCCCGCCGGACAAGGAAAAGCGCAAGCACTCGCCTGCTGGTGGGAATCGCGCATGATAGGATCGTATTTCTCGGAATGAAGTACGTGGAGCGCGGGTATATCACCAGTGATGAGTACGAGAACCTGAACGATTATCTTTATGCGCCATATGCAGAAGCCGGAGGCAACGGCTCTGCGAAACGTGTAATGGAGGAAGTGCGGAAACTTCCGCTGCATAATTAAAGGAGGAAAACAAAATGATTAACTGGACTGTCCGTATCAAGAACAAGAACTTCTGGTTGGCCGCGATTCCCGCGCTGCTTCTGCTGGTGCAGACGGTAGCCGCCCTGTTCGGCTTTACGCTGGACTTGGGCGAAATCGGCGATAAGCTGCTGGCAGTGGTAAACGCCGTGTTTGCCCTGCTGGTGATTCTGGGCGTGGTCAATGATCCTACCACCGCCGGTATCGCTGACAGCAAACTGGCAAGAACCTACAGTTCCCCAAAGGAGGACTGATGTGATAAGTGGATAAAGTCCCGTGGAATCGGGTGATTCTGGATGAGTTCTGTTCTCTGGCGATTCTTACGCCGTTGGAGGAAAAGATCATCCGCACCCGAGCCGCCGGATGGAGCCGTGTACAGCAGTGCCACGCTTACGGCATGTCCCTTGCCACATTAGATAGGTACATTAGGAAGTTGAAAAACTCCTATAACAGTGTGCAGGAGTATAGCTACATACTCCCGAAAAACATAGACTTCTGATAGCTTTTTGAAGGATATGTGATTGTAAGTCGGTAGGGAAACGAGAGTTTCCCTACCGACTTTTTTGTTATTCTATAGGCAGGAAGGGGGCGCTGCCTATGGCTGAGTTTCAAAGCTTTAATCCAAATCCCCGCGCCGCGAAAGTCGGCGATTGCGCAGTCAGAGCTGTGGCAAAGGCTCTGGGAATTGACTGGTATCAATCATACGTTGAGCTGGCCAGCGAGGGGCTGACTCAATGCGATATGCCTAGCGCAAATAACGTATGGGGCGCGGTGTTACGGCGGCACGGATTCAGGCGGGCGGCAATCCCGGCGGAATGCCCGGATTGCTACACCGTAGGCGATTTTATCCGGGAATACCCTGACGGGATCTACGTTGTCGCGCTGAAAAACCACGTTGTTGCCGTGGAAAACGGCGTTTTGTACGATACTTGGAACTCAATGGACGAAAATCCTATCTATTTTTGGAGGCGTGAATGATGGCAAACCCTTATATGCAGCCCAACTACCAATCCGGCTATTTTCAGCCCAACTATTTCCAGCCGCAAATGCCCATCGGGCAACCGCAGATACCCGCACAACCCCAACAGCCGCCCCTTGATGATCGAATTTGGGTAGCTTCGGAATCTGCGGCGGAGGCGTTTATCGTCACGGCAAACGGATTTGTGCGGCTATGGGATAGCAATAAGCCGGTATTCTACGAAAAGCGGACGGACGCGCAAGGGCGACCAATGCCGATTGTAGCGTATGAATACAAAATCCGGGATGCGGGAGCTACCCCGGAGGCAGTCAGCGCAGGATTTGAGCAGCGGCTTTCCGCTGTAGAGGAACGGCTGAACCAGCTGACGGATGGAAAACGCGATGCCAAGAAAACGGAGGTAAAACGCAATGATGCCTAATCCTATGCAGATGATTTCCCAATTCCCCCAATTTATGCAGCAGATGAGGGGGCAAGACCCGCAGCAACTGCTTAATCAGCTTGTACAGAGCGGGCGTGTAAACCAGCAGCGGCTAAATCAAGCCCAGCAAATGGCACAGCAGATGCAGGGGCAGTTCGAGCAATTCCGTGGCATGTTCGGCTTCGGAGCGCCTAGAAGGTAAACAATAATCTGGCCAGATTTTGTTATATTTTTCATCTTTTGAAAGGAGAACAAAATGAGTATTACAGCAAGTGAAATGACCCCCGCCGATATCAGAGCTGTCACCGATGGCAACAACGGCGGCTATGGCGGAGGCTGGGGCGGTGATTGGTCTGCATGGATCATCATTTTCCTGATCTTCGGCTTCTTTGGCTGGGGCGGCAACGGTTGGGGCGGAGGCTTTGGCGGTCGTGGTTCCGGCGCTGGCGTGGTGGACGGGTATGTTCTCGCGTCTGATTTTTCCAACATCGAGCGGAAAATTGACAGCGTGAACAACGGTGTCTGTGACGGCTTCTACGCCATGAATACCGGTATGCTGAATGGGTTTGCAGGCGTGAACCAGAATATCAGCAACGGTTTCCAGGCGGCAGAGCTTTCCCGGTGCAATCAGCAGGCTGCCTTGATGCAGCAGCTTTTCCAGATGCAGATGGCAAATCAGGAGTGCTGCTGCGAAAACCGCGCCGCTATTCAGGGCGTGAACTACAATCTGGCTACCCAGAGCTGCGAAACCCGGAACACGGTACAGAACACCACCCGGGATATCATCGACGCTATGAACTGTGGTTTCCGCTCCATCGACCAGCGGCTTACCGCACAGGAGCTGGCGGCAAAGGATCAGAAAATCGCCGATCAGAATCAGCAGTTGTTCATGGCGCAGCTGGCGGCGAGCCAGAATGCCCAGAACCTGACGATCAAGGGCTATGTGGAGAACCAGTTCGCGTACTACAATCCCCGCCCGGTTCCCGCTTATCAGGTGCAGAATCCTAACTGCTGCTACGGTAACGGCTACGGCTGCGGCTGCGGAAACGTAGCGTAAGGAGGGGAGAGCATGGCGGTTGAACTTACTGCGAACGCTGTACAGGCCGTGGCGGCCGGACAGAACGTGCTGTTTACCGATACGCCGGTGAAATGCGGCCGGGGGTATGTTGTTCACCGTGAAGGCGCTGGGCTGGTGACACTTCGGGGCATTTGCAATGGATGTTCCCCAATCGCGCGGTATCGCGTGCTTTTCGTGGGAAATATCTCCGTGCCTACCGGTGGCACCGCCGGGGCTATCAGCGTAGCGCTGGCGCTGGGCGGTGAAGCGCTTCCCACCACTACGGCGACGGCAACCCCCGCCGCCGTGGGAGATGCATTCAACGTGGCGACCTCCGCGTTTGTGGATGTTCCCCGCGGGTGCTGCGTAGCGTTATCCGTGCGCAATGTCTCCGCACAGGCAATCGATGTTGCCAACGCCAATCTGATGATTGAGCGCGTGGCCTAGGAGGTGAAATTATGAAGCACTGGGAACAGTTGAGAGATACACTTTGCCGGGAACTGGACGAAATCGCCGAAAAAGGCGAACTGTCCGCCGGTGATCTGGAAACCGTGGACAAGCTGACGCACACCATGAAGAATCTGGATAAGATCATGATGGGCGAAGGATACAGTAACGCCGGGGACTGGTACGCTATGGGCAACTATGGACGGGATGGCTATAGAGCCGATTACCGGGACGGCGTGAGCTATCGAGGCCGTAAACGCGATAGCATGGGGCGCTACAGCCGCGCAGACGCCAAGGAAGATATGGTGGATAAGCTGCGGCGCATGATTGATGAAGCGCCGGACAGCCGGACGCGAGAGGCTCTGGAAAAGGCCGTCCGTTGTATGGAGGATTAAAAAATGTTAGCGGAGCGGGATTTGCTGGAAACAATCGAAGAATGTAAAGCAGTGAAGCGCCCGACAGCGGCGACATGCCAGCTGATGGCCTCATGTTATACAATTCTAGATCATATGTTTCCTGAACATTCCCACTCTGCTGATATTTCCCCCGTAAGCCTGTATTCCTCCGCTCCTGCACCGCAGAGTGATGAAATATCCGGGAGCGAGTTTGCAATTGCTGCAAATTCAGCGGGAATGAAACGGCTATTAGAAGTGATGGACGAACACATGGAGTGCATTCGGCTGATGTACCCCAAGGAATACGCGGCGATTATGCGGCGGCTCAGAGAATGAGCGCAAAATTCCGTTGCCAATCCGTTGCCAATTTGCACCATAAAAACGTACCGCACGCGGGAAAATATTAAAATCTGTGGTAATATTTTCACGTAGAATAGTTCGGAGAACGTGCGAATATAGCTGATAAAGCAATAAAAAAGCCCTAGAATTGATTTCTAGGGCTTTTTCTGCATGGTGACCCGTACGGGAATCGAACCCAGCACATTATTCCTGAAACATGTTGCGACTCTAATGGATTCTATTTTTCGTTTCCAATTTTGTTGCCAATTTTACCGTTCGCCGATGGGCTGGACGAGAAAAAGTTCCGAAAGCCCTGCGCCATTTTGGCAATATCCTTCTGCGCTACGTGCGTGTAAATTTTGTGCATCGTCTCGTCATCTGCCCACCCGCCAATTTTCATTGCTATCTTTTTCGGCATCTGGAGGTGATAGGCCAGAGACGCGAAGCTGTGCCGCAATCCGTGATTCCCTACTTTCGGCAGGCCGTTGGCGGAACAAATCTCGTTTATCCTTGTGCATATCCACCCGCCGGTCAGGTTGACGACATAGCCTTCCTTGTTATCAACTGCCTTTAGTGCTTCCATCAGCGGCTCAATAATCGGCACCGTGCGCCGGGAAGAATCGTTTTTATTCTGCTTCTTGTGAACCAGCTTGCCGCCGTCTCCGGCCACTCTTGCCCCGTGGACATATATTATTTCGTTCTTGAAATCGACCTTGTCCCACGTCAGCGCCAGCATCTCAGACCTGCGCAAGCTGGATAATTCCAGCAGGGCGGCAATTTCTATCGATTCCCCTTTTATGGCTTGCAGGAACACCGGTATCTGATCCGGGTCAAGGTACGGCTTTTCGTTGTGTTCCTTTTCCGGCAGGGTCACCCGTGGCCTGCGTCCGGTTTCCTCGAATATCGCGGCGGAAATCAGCATCCACACATTTTTAATATATTTCGGGGACAGTGTTCTTGCTTCCCTGCGGATGGCGGCTTGCCACTGTTCGTCCGTGGTGGTGTATACGTCAGCCGCCATCATGCTTTGAAAACGCTGCTTGCGGTAGGATTCATACGCATAAATCGTTGACGGCGACTTGAATCCCTTCCGGGCGGCTATATATTTATCAAGCGTGTCCCCCAGCGTCTTCCCCCGCTTACCGGGCGCGGCCTTTGCTTCGATAACGCCGTTTTTCAAGGCGAGATATTCGGCCACGCATTCATCGTATGTGTCTTTTGTAATTGATACGCGGCGATCCTCTATCAATACACGCGTGTGCCACGCCCCGGAGGGGAGCTGCTTAATTTTTGGGAGCCTGATTTCAGGCTCCTTTTTTCTTTTTGCCATTTCGTTCGCCTCCACTTAAAAGCTTGTGGAAAATCAAAAATGCCGTGAGCATAAAAACAGCGGCGATTCCTGCCGCGCCCAATAAAATAACCGCAGAAATCTTTTCGGAGCGAATCAGCCCCATTTCCGGGTTCCGGGCATCCAGCACCATATAGACCATGAGCACCGCCGTCAGCAGAATGTTTAATGCGCACTGCCCGTAAATCAAGGGCTTATTTTCCCTTTGCACGGATGCAAGCGCACTGTCTTTTTTAGAAAGGGCTTCGCTTTGCTTGCTGATGCGGTCATCTCTGGCCGCGACACCAGCCTCCATAATGCGGCTCCTGTCCAGTAGGCGGTCTATCGCCGCGCCCTTCTCGGCAATTATCTCGTCCTTGTATGCTATCTCCTGCCGGAGCTGGTCTATTTCCGCCTGATCTCCGCTTGGGTGAACACCTGCAACGGAATCCATTGACACGTCCATAGCGGCGCACAGCGCGGCGATATGGAAAAAGCCGGGGTTCGATACGGCACCGGAAAGAATCCGGCTTGTGGTGGCGATGGGAACGCCGGACACGTCAGAAAGCTGCTGGTTCGTCAGATGATTCCTGAATTTCTCGTCTTTCAGCCTTTCCGGGAGGGCATCGAAATTCGGCTGCATTTCCTCGATGAATGTTTGGCCTGTATTTGAATCCATAATTCGCCCTCCTATTAAATTTGATATTGGATTGTGCACATTTGATTGCGGTGGAATCAGATGTGTGGTTTACTTTCTCTGGCTGAAAATGCTATGGTGATATTGCAACCGGCAAGGGACACACGGCGTTACCGGCGGCAAGCCCCGCCACCTTGTGGCACGGGTGGCGGGGCAATCATCACTTGACGGACGTAATTTCCAGAGATTCTTTTTCCGTGGTGATGCCATTGGCAAACTCTGCAAATTGCTCGCCGTGCGAAGATGCAGAACCCGTGCCGGAAAAGGCATATATGATTGTGTAAATATATTCTCCATCATCAAATGTTCCAATTATCCCCGTAAGGCCGCCGGACGACGCGACAAGATCAAGATTGATCGTGGCGCCGAGGATTTTGCAGGTTGTATGGTCGGTTGCTGCGGCGTTGTTCCCAACTAAAGCCTCTACACACGCCGAATGCTGGGTTTTTGGCTTAAATGTCCGCATGATATCGGATTCATCCCCAGAGAATTGCCTCACGTAAATACCAATATAAGTGTTTCCATCTGGCAATGTTATATCTGTAAGCCCTTCGCCCGCTTCTTTGATGGTGCTATCTTTATCAACGGGGAATATTAAATTACCAATTTTTATTGTATCTTCGTTTTGCGCCTCAGTGGCCGACGTTGCGGCTTCGGTATTGGGAGTGGCGTCTTTCTGCGGCACCCGCCCGACTGTAATTTCATCTGTAGTCCACAGGCGCTTCTTCGTTTCGCTATCGGATGCGTGCAGAGAAAAAGAAACTTCCTCTATAGAATCGATATCGTTTTCCTCTAAATCAGATGATAGGAAACTAAGCTCGTCATACGTTACGCACCCGGCGTATGCGTGCGCAACCATGCTACCATAAATCATGAATCCGTTTACAGAAACATCATCGGAAAAAATATTGATATCGGAATCTGTGCTATTTTCTACATAGAATGAAAGAATTTCGTTATCCGTCCAGTCTGTTTCAATTCCACGGTACTTTATAATTATGCCATCTTTATCATATATGGTTTGGCCGGACTTATCAATTTCCTGCACATATCCGTCAGAAATGGAAGTTTCAAGGGAAAACTGGAATCTTGCAATTGTCTTCTTATCATCTTTGTTGTATATATAGGCATCTTGCGCCTTTACAGTTGCGATACTTTTAATTCCGTACTTTTCCAAATTTTCACGGGGAATATCAATGGAACCGTTTGATTTCTTGCCGGGAGCCACATTTTCATGTAATCCACAACACATTGTGATTCCATTTACTGAAAATTGAGTTCCAGTGAAAGAAACGTTCTTATCAGAGTTATTTTCCGCAAGGACTTTTATTTTGATGCTGTAGTCATCGGAATAGTCAATTTCTTTCGCCGTGAGTTTGAAAGTGCCATCGTCATACACCACGGTTTCCGCAATGGTTCCTTCTTCGGCGGCGACCGTTTCCGTGGGCGCTTCTGTCTCCGATTCGGTGGGCGCTTCCGTGGCTACCGTTGTAGGCGTAGCCTCCGTGGTCTCTGGCTGCGTCTCAGCCGTGGACGCGCCACAGCCGGACAGCACCAGGCAAAGGCAAAGCAGAAAAGCAATTACTTTTTTCATAGTGGATACCTCTTTCCATAAAATTCTACAATAAAATAATACCACGTTCGGAAAATAATTTCAACGAAGAGAAAAATTTTTTGTGCATTTTCTAATTAGTCCGGTTTATTGGACATTTAGTGTGCTACTGTATGTTATGCAAACAATTGTTCTAAATATAAAAGGAGGAACGGCCAGTGACGAAAAATGCATTGCGAAACAGAGTAAACTGTGATATAATGGAAGAAAGGAGAACATTGCCGAACATTCGTGAACAGTTAGCGGAGAATATTCTTTCCCTAACT